>JGI24006J15134_10000197_pt1 | contig 43779 bp, 51 predicted proteins | sample LinPmetageLP53_FD_15134 | JGI IMG/M metagenome (IMG submission 15134)
GTTAGAGTCAGAACCAGCTTCTACTGCTGCAACAATCTCTGCGTTGCTTTGGTCACCAGTTGCTCCTGCTTCTATTGCGTTTAATTTAGAGTGGTCTGCATTTGTAAATACATTAGAATCGGTAGCTGCTTCTACAGCAGTTCTTACCTGTGCGTTTGACAACTGAGTATTAGTATCGGCTGTCATATCATCTACAACAAAATTAATTCTACCATTAGTGTCGTCGTAAGTAACACCTATTCTTGTTTCAGTTCCTACTAACATTCCACCTACAATATCTTGTACTTGTTCTGTACTTAACTGCGTGTTGTCATTAGCGGTCATGTCATCTACTACGAAATTAAATTTAGCATTTGTATCATCATAAGTAACTGCTATTCTTGATTCAGTTCCCCCATTAACCATTGCTCCTATAATATCTTGAACTGCTTCTACTTGATTTCCTATAGTCATATCAGTAACAGATAAATCTATTTTTGCGTTAGTATCGTCATAACTTGTAGCTATTCTAGTGTCAGTATTAGATGTAAACATAGCACCAACAATATCTTCTACTGCTTCGGTAGTTAATGTAGATGCTGTTGCTGTTCCTAATGCAGTAATGTGTCCATTACTATCTAAGGTTATATCTTGTATAAATACAGCTCCAGAGTTGTTAGAAGAACTAGCTGCACTAATGTTAGGGTGATCTGGATTAGCTACAAAATCTATAGTACCGTCACCATCTTGGTATTCTGCGGTAATATTAGTTTCTGTATTGTTATTAAACATAGCACCTACAGTGTCTTGTATTACTTCTGTTAAATCTATATTAGCAGTACCATCGAATGATACTCCATGAATTGTTCTTGCTGTGGCTAATGCTGTAGCAGTAGGTGCTAAAAATCCTGATGCTGTAGTAATATTAACATTAGCAGTTCCATTATCAAATTTTAAGACGCCATTTTCCACAAACACTAGTTTAGTGTAAACGTCTTTAATCTGTGTATTTGTTAATGAACCACCCATTAAGATATTTCCTTATCTGTAAAAGTTGGATTGTTAGGACTATTTACGTCAGTGTAGGTAGCATCTGAAGGAATAGCACTATCGGAGTAACTAATAGATGATTTATTTGTATCTGTATAGTTAGCGTCAGAAGGTATACTAGTGTCAGTATAACTTGCATCAGAAGGTATATTCTGATTATTGTAATTTCCTGATAGATTGTCTGTAAAATTAACATAAAGTAAACTAAAAGATATACCTATGTTATCAAACGACTCTAAGCCGAAATGTCCTTTTAACCATGTATTTGCCATCACATCCCATGTTGTATTACGGTACGCATCCCTGTCACACGTCCTCTATTTTTAAATGCTTTCCCTTCTTTAATTCCTTTTTCAAATTTTCTTTCAAAATACATAGCTTTATTTATTTCATCTGGTTTTAATTCATATCCAAGCTGTATAGTTTTATCTACTAAATATTGATGAAACTGTGTTGGTAATTCACTTTGCTCTGTCATTGCAGATTGTGCTGAATCTAAAGTATTAAAATGATCTGCTTTCTTATGATAGAATATTGTAATAGTTTGAACTTCATCTATAGACGAAAATCTATTTTTAACGCTAGTTAATGGGTCCATTAAAGCTATTCCTATAGAATCACGTTCTGTCCACCAAACATATTGCTTAGTTTGTTTATGGTATATTGTATTGTATGATGGCATTATGTTAAATCCCTATATTCAGGTCTTCCAACTAATCTAGCAATTTCCTGTGTATTGCCATCAGAATCAGTCTTATCTACCGATTTAATTTCTATAATACTTTCTTTTAATCCATAATATCTTTGATTTGCAACAGTGCTAAATTGTGTTGCTTCATCTAACATTAAAGTTCTTGAGCAAAATTCATCAGAAGCTTGATTTAATAAATGTATAATTTCATTAACCCCTAAATCTGGATGATGCTTTTGAACTAAATCAATCATTTGCTGTAGCTTCATTAGTATCTCCTTGTACTTGTGGTGGTGTGTATGGTTGTAAAAATGTAAATAAATCTTGTGTTACTATTTGATATTGCTGTGCATACCAATTATAATCTGTTGTAACTTTTTGCAATTTAGAATTAAAGTTTTGCACTTCTTTAGCTACTTGCTGTCCATAAGATTCTACTTCAGTAGCATAATTTTGTATTTCCATTGCTTCTTTTTGAGAACTTGCACCAGCTTGTTCAATTTTTTGTTGTAAATCTGCTTGATATATAGAAAGTTCTTTTTGAAATTCATTTAATTCATCTTGTATATCATTGCTATGCTTTTGTAGCTCTGTATTTCTTTTTGTATTAAACAAACTTAATTCTTTTTCTAAATTAATTTGATATTCTTGAACTTCAGCATTTACTTGAGATTGATAAGTTTGAACTCTGGCACTATAGTCTGATACTAAAGATTGATTATTTGCCATTATAGCTTCCATATCTTTAGCTCTATTTTCTAAACTCAATTGTAAGTCTTTTTGTTTATTAGCTACAGAAACTTCGGTTGCTTGTTGTGCAGTTTGTTGTGCATCTGCAGCTGCTATTTGTGCATTAGTTATTGCTACTTGTAAGTCTGTATTATGTTTAGCTAATTCAGCTTGTATGTTTGCTTCATAAATTGTATTGCTTTTATTAAAACTATTTAACTTGTTTTGTATATCTAATTGATAATCTTGTAATTGTTGTGATTGTTTCTCTAATGCTACTGCTGCCATTTCTGGATCTTCATCTGCAATCCAGTCATCTACTCCAGTGCTTCCAGCTCCGTAATCTACGGATGAACTTGCTTCAGTATATGTAGGATTACTACCACTAATATCAGGTTTTGATGGAGGGGAAGAAACAGTAACATCTCCCACTGCAGCTGCACTAGCGTCTCCAGCAGCTGGATCAACGTAAGTAACAGTACCTAATGATATTGCACTAGGGGCATTTGCTTGTATAGACAATGCATTTATACTTGGTGCTCCTGTTAAATTTAAAGATGTTTTACTATAATTAGGTGCACTTCCTAAAGAACCCACAGTAACAGTAGCTACTGAAGCAGAACTTGGTGTGCTAGGTATAGTTAAATCAGCTGGTAACGATGCATTTTTAGTACTTAAAAACTTTCTTAATAATTCTTTAGATGCATATAATATAACACCACGTTCTAATTCATCTGGAAAATTAGTTAAACTATTGTCTGTAACAGCTATAGAAGTATCTGGTTGAATTTTGTAAATAGTTGCAGTTTCAGAGTTTGTAGGAGTTGGTAAAATTTTTAATATATCTGTTTCTATGTAATATTTAGGATCTAATTTACTTGTATAATATATACTATTAACATCTGTATAAAGTCCTACTTTAGTAGGAGAAACTCTTTCACAATTTCTTACAACAGAACCGTCTGTTCTTGTTACGGATACAATATCTAGTATTTCTGTTAATGTTAATGTTGTAGTGCTTCCATTTAATGTAGAAGTAGATGTAAGTCTATCTACAAACAAAGGGTTAGCCATAACATATTTAGTTATAAACTTAACTCCTTCTTTTAAAAAAAGAACTGCTTCTCCCGTGTAATCAGGTGAGTCTATGTCTCCTACAATTGCTTCTATCTCTGCTTTAAAACTCATTTTTATTTAACCTTGTGTTTTTTAATTAAAGTCATTGAATCAGTAGATTGCTTAGTTATCATTTCAAATTGTTGTTTAGATTGTTTACTACGTCCTTGTAATTTTGTTTCTACTTTAGCTCTTTGAACTTTATTTTTCATTTTATTAATTATACCTACAGGTTTAAAGCTTATACCTTGACCTGTATTGTGAGGTCTAGCTCTATTAATTTCTCCAAGTTTTTTTACAACCTTACTTGCACCTTTTTGTATTGCTTTACCCAATGATCTTATTAATATTGGATTCATATAATATTCTCCCCTTTAATATGGGGGAGTATATTGCAACTCCCCCGATGTTAATTAGCCTTAGCTAAATTTCAATACAGTGTGTGTTTCTGGTAAAGAAATTTCTAGACCTGCTTCTGTTAGAATCATGTCTTTTCTTCCGTCAACATCTCTGTTTTGAACATTGGTAATAATTTGAGTATCACGTGATACACCGTTACCCATTAAAGGACGGTATGCTACGTTATTCAAATCTACCATGATAGCTGTATCCTCATGAATACCTCTAAATAATGGTTCCATAACAAAGTTAAGGTTACCATATAGAGTAGATATTCTAGTTACTAGGTGCCCGAAAGAACCTTGTACGTTTTGGATATCCATTCCACTACCAACTTGACTATTTAAAGCCATTGTATTGCCTAAGAAAGATGTTCCACCAAGTTTATTCAACCATGATAGTACTTTTCTTGAAGCTAATACTAGTTTTTCACCACTGTTTCCAGATTCTGGTGCAAAAACATCTTCCATAGCGTCTATAAAGTGATCGTAATTAGCTGAAGCGTATGCAAAAGTTTTAACTTTACCATTCATTTCAGTGTAAGGTACGATACCATGTGTTCTACGGACAGGACCACTTGCTGTAGAGTCATCTGAACCAATACCAAATAACATAGCGTGCTCAAGATCCATCTTATGTTCCATAAGTTTTTCTTGATAAACTCTCATGTATTCGTTATTTACTCCACGATAACGTGTAGCTAGAGCTGTACCAGAGAATAGAGGCACTGCAGTTTTAAAAATCTGACAGTATCCTTCTCTGTTGTAAAACTCATCATGCCATCCTTCAGGGTCAGTACTTCCTTCAGCAAATGCTGAACCAACTACTTGACCATCTCCATCTGCTCTAAAAATTAATTTAGAAGCACTTGCTGGTGTAATTTCACCTTTAAGTGCAGCATCTGCACCATCAGCTGAACGAGTAGGTTTGTAAACAACCTTAATAAAGGTTCCTACAATTCTACTAGCTGCAGCATCAGATGATAGGTCTGGTGTTGCTGTGATCTTATAATATGCAATAGCAGCCGTTTCTGATCCTACTCCAGCATCAGTACCGTTAGCATCGTATTCACATTCGATTGCAACGATTTGATTCTCAAGTAAGAAATTAGGTTGTACTGCTGTTGAAACCTCTCTACCGAACTTATCATAAAGAACGTCAAGGTCAAAGTTGTCACCTGATACAATTGCAAAAGCGTCAGTACCGTAGTTTCCTACTGTTACCGCAGCTTGCACTTGAAAGTTACGTCTTTGATATTGATGTCTTTGTTCTAAAAACTTAAAGACTGGATCGTCTGTAGGGCTCTTAGCAACATTAGATAAATAAGTGAAGAAAGGTGATTGTGCGGGAGCTAACTCGGCAACTCTTTCACCAAAGTTGAAAATTCGTCTATCAACATTGATGGAAGTTCCCTGTATAGCCTCTCCTGGTATATTACTATATACATTAGCCATCTTAATTCATCTCCATTGTTTAAAATGGATTCCTTTTCTTAAAGTCTCCGACCATGGAATCCATTAATTGATCTTCAATTTTACTAGATGACTGCTTAGAAGCTCCTGGTTGTACACCTATTGGCTTAGGAATACTAAGTTTCTCTTGTCTACTACCCATTAGTGCTGCTTTTTCTTGAGCTTGTGGAGTTACTTGTGTAATCTCCTGTGGGCCATTGCCCTGTCTCATTTTATGTAACTGTACTAAGTTGTCTAGACTTAAGGAATCTGGACTGCTCATAGTTGCTATAAAGTCGTTAGCTTCTTCATGTGAATAAGAATATTGGCCTTGTAAATCATTCACAAGTTTCTGTCTAGAAAGTTCTTTCTGTTGAGATTCTTGTTGTTTTTCCATCATTTCTATTCTAGATGCTTCCATTTCTGACATATAGTCTGTCATGTTATCCATATACTGTTCCCTAGTAGTTAAATACTTTGCAGATTCACTATCAGGATCAGCCAGTGCTTCAGAATGATCGTAGCTAGCTGGCTTGTTAGGTTTAACAGGTTTTTCTAATTTTACTGTTTCCTCTACAGGCTTTGCAGGTGAATTAGAATCTTTAAGGGCACCCATCATTTCTGACATCTGTCCTTTAAGTGTTTCTATTTCTACTTGTTTTTTATCAGCTTGACTTTGCCAGTATTGAAACTGGTCAGAATCACTCTTTGGGTCTTCGGTACTAAGAACATTAGAAGTTTCATTTTCCTCGGTAACATTTGGTTGCTGCGGATCGGTTGCAACGATTTGCTCCTGCTGACCAAATATATCTTTAAATATGTCTTCTTGTGTAGATTGTGCCTCTATTGCAGTCACGACACCATCTTTTTGTTCTTGTACTTCTGCCATGTTATTTTCTTCATTATTACTCATTATTGCTCCTTTCTAACTCTCCATTTCCGAAGCTACATCTTGAAATGTATCTGAAGATGACTCTTCTTCTGCGGAGTTTATTAGATTTGATTTTGCGTCTTGTAATCTAGCTTTGTATAAGCTAGTAGCCATATCAGCACGATTAGATACTTTATCTAAATCGGTACTAAACTTTTCTATTTCAAGTCTTTTCTTAGCGTGAATTTCTTCACGTGAAGCTGTTTGTAAATCTCCCTTGACTTGTTTTAATTCTTCTTGAAGGCTTTGTATTTCTTGTAACATTCTTTGCATTTCTCCATGTCTTGACATTACACCTTCTATATCTACAACTTCTGTTTTCTTTAATACTTCTTCTTGGTCTATTAATCCAAGTTTAAACATTTCTACATATGTTTCTAACATAGCCATCTTGTTTGTAGGTAATGTAGAACCAGAAACTACAGCTACGTCATATCTTCCTACTCCTACATCGTGTATACTTTTAACCGTGTCATCAGAAACTTCTTTATAGTTAATAACAGATTCTTTTTCTAATCCATTAGGTTGTATAATTCTTAAAAGTTTTTCTTCTGTGTATAGTTGCTGTATTAATGGAATTGCTACTTTACCACATTGATTTAAAAAATTCTCTATATCATCACGTCTAGATTTAATTCTTCTTTGACCAAACTCATCTACTACCATTGTTCCTCTGGCTGTAGAAGGAGCGTTAGTTGCTCCACCCTGCATAAGTTCAAATATACCAAATCCGTATTCTAGGTCATATTTAGCATCTGCTTCATTTTTGTACAATTCATTTGGTAGTGGTACTGGACCAGCTACTATTGGTGCACCAAGTTCAGCGTCAAATTCTATAACACTAGTTCCAGCTCTACTCCATTCCTCTTCTATCTGTCTTAAATCTGCAGATCCCCTAGGTATTAAAAGTTTAACATTAGTACTAGTACTTGCATGTGCTATAATTAAAGAACGTATTTTATTTATATATTCTTGTAACGGTCTAAACAATCTTACGTCAGATTCTGGATAAGGATTTCTGTGATGAACATTCATTAATGGTACTATAGGGTAGTCTTCACATGGTAGCATTCTAGTATAAAGTAACTTATCTCCAACAGATACATGCATTTGTACGCAAGGTTTTTCTATTTGGTTTGATGTTATATCTCCTAGACCTATCAATTCTTCTACACTTATAGGTATAATAACTGTTGTACTACCAGGTATTGAATTTTCATCTTCGTCTCCTGGTACTCTTACTGGTTCCTGAGGAATTATCTCTCCAGTCATTTCATCATACTCAGGTTCTGGTAGTTCAAAGTGAAAAACTGGTCCTTGTTTAGATATTAACTCTAATAACTCCAATATTGCTTCTGGCTCAAACACAATTATTTCTTCACCAGTTATCTTTCTAATCTTTATATATTGTTTACCTAAGTATTGATTATATTCATTAGCGTTAAATAAATACTCTTTATTAGAAAATGGTTCATAAACGTTTTGATATACCATTAAAGTCTTAGAATATCTTTCTGTATATCTTCTTTTGTCGTGATATCTATTTTCGTCGTCACCGTAAAATTGTTGCCCTTCTGTTGCAGCTAAATCAGTAGAAGGTCTATTATCTCTAGTATCTACTTCTAATTCTGAATCCATAATAATATCCATGTAATCTGGATAAACTCTTTCTGCTTGTTCGTCTGTAAGTGTTTTTACAACTAATATATGTGCTGCATCCCTAGCATATGGGTCTTTAGCATTTGGATCTATGTAAACATCTAGAGGATTAATAGATTTTAAACAAACTTCACCCTTACCTAAGTCAGCCATAGGGTCTTGATAAACTAAAAAACAACCCATACCACCAACATAATAATCGTCAATAGTTTGTTTTAATTCTTCGTCTCCTACAGATTTCTGCCATATGTATTGAAATAAGTCAGAAAAAACTTTAGCAGTTCCTCTATCTGAGTCTTCTCGTGCACTAGCTCTAAATTGTGGTGAATTGTAAGTAAGTAAAGATTTTGCCGTTTCGACAATAGGATGTATACGATTTACTACTATAGGTGCTTGACCTCTAGACTCTAAAACTTCTTGCTCCTCTAAAGTCCATTGAGCTCCTGCTCTAAATTCTACTGCTTCTTGATATTTTTGTGCCCATTGTTCTCTTGAGCTATTGTATTCGGTGTAAAGTTCTTTTGATAATTCTACTTCTGGATCAATTATTTCTGATTGAATGCTTCCATCTTCAAAGCCAAAAACATTCTTTTTATCCTGTCTCGATTGAGTTCTCGTAGATTGTGTCTTTTTCTGTATGTTGTTTGCCATGTTTTTTCTTTACTTCTACATAATTTTTAGGTATATTCTTATGGACAAGAGAGTCTATTCTCTTTATAAACTGATTAAATGAAAGTTTGTATTTATCAACCATACTATATACACCCGCTAAATTAATGGAAAAAATAGCATCTTGTCAAGTATTATTTAGAATAATTTCCAATTCTTTTTAGTAGGGTATCTGTATTCATCCTCTCTATAAATAATATCTGCGTCATGAGCTGGTCTATAACAATTTTTATTAGCATAAAAGAATCCATCTAACAAGTCATCGTGTTTACCTCTAGGGTAAAGCAAAAGCTCATCTGTAAACGCTTGCATATCTGGTTGTATAAATACCTTACCGTTAGCAAATATAGGCTGTAAACTTTCCAATCTATAAGACTTAGATGTTCTAGGATTTTCTTTTATTTCTAATCCTGGTATAAATAATCCCATTTCTTCAGATTTTTCTTTAATGTATTGACGTAACATTTCTTGATACCCTACGGATTCTATTCTAGTCTTAGCACTTTTATATTCTCTAAAGTTATTTATTACTGCGTCAGCTAAATCTAACGGCGTTGCTCTTTTTCTATAGTATGGAAGTATAAAACGATTATTATCACCATCTATTGCAACATTGAATATTACAGAGAAGTCGGCACCTTTCTTTGTGGATGATGCGGGATCGACACCAGTAAACACGTTTACAGGTCTAATCTCTTCCACTTCCTCACCATTAACGTTCGTCAGTACGAGATTCGACAATCCCTGTTCATCTCTTTCTATGAACCCGTTATAGTAGTTAAAATGTTCTTCTCTAAACAAATTGTCTTCATCTCCAACGATTTGACACAAGTATTCTCTATAAAATACAGATAATCTGTTTATACTATCTAACTCTGACTTCTTTTCTTTTAGTTTTTCTATAGGCCACACTTCAGGCCATAAGGAATAATTTGTTTCTAATACTGGTCTAAACTCTAAAGTTGACCAACCTTTCATATCTTTTAGTGTTTCTACTAAGCACCTTTGGTGCTGGGGAGTACCAATCACAGCTACTTTACCGTTGAGAGGATCTAATGATGGAACACCAGATTGTAGCAACCAACGAAGATTAAACTCCATTGCTTCCGATGTTTTCGTATTGTTTTCATCTTCAGGGTCATCTAAGACTAACAGAGTAGGACGTTGATTTCCATGTTTGATTCCTCTTATCTGTTGCCCTGTACCCTTACAAATAATAACTGAACCATCTTTTAGTTCTATTTCGTTGTTTGTCCACTTCCTTGCTGATTGTTGTCCCCAGTATCCAAAAAAATATCTAAACTCTTTAGAATAATCCAATACATCTTTAATAGTACCAAGTAACTTAGTAGCATGAGACTGAGTACGAGAAACTAATACAATTACTTTTACACCTTTATTAAACATTAAATGATATAAAGGATAAACACCAGCCACCACTGAAGATTTAGCATGACCACGAGGAGCTATAACGTTTACCTGTCTTATGGACTCATTATGTAACTCTTTAGTTATGTCATAATGGAATGCAGGAGACTCTGAGCTAAACATGTTTGGCATAACCATTTTACCAAATAGTAGCATATCTTGCTCCATATCTAGTAATATCTTATCTTTCTTCGTCATACCTAACTACTTCCACTTGAATTTCCATGTCTACGGCCACTTCTAGTAATGTAGCTAAAAATATAGCTAAGTTATTAGATTTGCTAGATTGTATCTTTAAGAACTTCTTCTTCGTGGGTTTTGGTTGCTTTAAGCTTTTTTCTAGCTTTTTCATAATTATCCTCTATTTGGTGACTCATATCCATCTCTATAGACTCTGTGATTTGCTTAGTTTTAGGTTTCATATCTAAAAAATCTCCTAGTTCTTTAGCTGCACGAATCATATTTGCTGGATCTTCTTTCATTTTTGCTACATCAATAGCATCTTTCATAACATCTAAGACAAATCCTTCATCAATTTCTTTATCTATAAGTATCTCTTTTAATTTATCTGCCATAATTTTTTTAACTTCCTTAGTTTTTAACATTCTTTTTGCAGCTATAGACGGGTTTTTTTGGTCAGGCCTGTATATTTTACCTATTTCTTCCATATTTGGGCTTAAACCAGCTATTTTGTAGCTTAAAAAGGCATCTATAGCTAAATCAGTCCTAGATTTATTAGCTTCTAGCTCTTCATAGCTCTTTGTAGACACATTTGAGTAGTTTTTACTAGTATAATGTGGCTCAAAGTTCAACTTAGCTGTTTTTGTTACCCACTGCCTACCATAAGGAAACACCATTTCTATAGCTGTAGAGTAATAATTACGATCCAAACACTCAGCTACGTACCCGTCGTCGCTTATTCCCCACTCAGAAGGCTTACATTTGGACCAATGCTTATATTTCTTCCCTGTTTCCTTAAATTCTTTCTCAGGATAGATATAATAATCAAGAGATTCAAAGTTATTTACTTTCAGTCTTCTCGTTATCTTTATCATCTGTGTTATATTTTTCTTCAAGATGCTTTATAAAGTCGTCTTTGTCGCCTTTCATCTTAGTATATTCATCTAGGGCTTTCTCCCCTATATGTATTTGTTGCTTCAGACCTTCTATTTGCTGTTGCATACCAAAGATAAGCGTAACCATCTGTTTGTAGGTCATTTTATTTTTCTTTTTCTTCATATTTCGCTTGACATCCTTCTTTTTTACTAGTATACTTATAGTAGCACTTAACAAATATCTTAAATATTTGTGTTAGTATACTTATAGTAGTACTAGTCCATTTCTCTTGACATTAAAATTCCCATCTTTAAACCTTCAATCACGCACATAATCTCTGTTTCAGCTAAATGCATCTCTTTAAACTTAACGTGTTCTGCGTTATTAGGATCAAACTCAACTTTTTCCCACTGTCCAGTCTTTTTATTGAACTTCGACAACGAGTGGTCTCCCTCTACAGCCTCTATAAATTTTTCTAAAATTTTTTTTGGAATACGCATAATACATAATCTAAGGCAAATATTTCAAAAATGCAATTAGATTGTATGCACTTGGTTTATACTTAACCTACCCCTACGATGATACGAAGTGGTTTTGGATATTTAGTTGAAAAAGGCCATTTAGATTATAATGTTAATATAGATCCATTAAGGAGGATTATATGAATGAGAATCAAACAATAGCACGTAGCGAACCTAAGTTCACTATTGTAAGTGCTAGAATCTCTGGTGTTACTATGAGTAACGATGAGATTACCAAGGGCCTAACATCTGGTGAAGTTCAACTTCAACCTGGTGACGTTATGTTCCTTGATTCTGGAGTAAATCCAGAGGATACCCTATTATCAGTTCAGACTTACGCTGGTGATAAGTATCAGAAGTTTTGTTCTGATAGTGCAGAAGTTTCTACTAAAGCTATTAAGCTTTGTGATACACCTGATCAGAATGTATGTGTGGCTATTAGGAAACAAAGAGCCGAATTGATGAGTCTCTGATGAGATAATCAAACCTCTTGTTCCTATGTGTTAGGGATGATTAGCCTCTACTCTCTTGTAGTTATGCTATTGCATCACATTAGATGAGATAGATTAGACTTAGTTCTAGTCTATCTTGTCTATCTATTCTATTTTTTCTATTATATATCTTTCAATACTGGCTATAATTATAATACCATACATCTATCTATATGTATTATATAGTCTATCTTATCTTTTTTATCTGTCTAATCTTTCAATACTGGCAGAATATAGAATTAGTACGTATTACATCTGGTTAAAGGGTAAGCGTGCTTTTATGTAGATATTATAAAAGATATCTACTCTATCCTTGTGCAATATTCCCAATAAAACAATATATGTATAGGCTTATGGCTACAAGCATTTATCTGTTTAGATGTTCAGCATCTCAGTTAGTATTGGTGAGACGAATATTTGTCAGCAGAAATAAATCCTAATGCGTGGAATCTGAAGAGGAGCAAGGAAAGAATTAAGGGCTTTACACAAGTCTTAGACGTGACATATTTTCATTGGAAGAACCAAAGTGATTCTTTCGTCATACCTCGGAGCTAGTAACTCTTTAGTCTAATTGACAGTAAAGCCCTTATAATTACAACTAACACCGTTATCAAGGAGATACACATGAAGTTAAATACTATTGAACTACCTAACAATAAGCAAGTTTCTAATGATACTGGATTCACTCGTAAAGAGATCCAATTGATTAGAAAGAATGGTGGCAAAGCTATTGTTATGCGTCCTAAACATACTATCTATTATGTAGATGGTGTAGATAAGGATGGTAAAGCCATCAAAATCAAACGTAGTAGTACAAAGCATGTACCTAAGTTTGTGCTGAAGTTTGTCAAGGGGAAAGGCATGGTTTCAGCTCCATCAGGAGTACCATTAGTTAAGAAGGGAGAAATTTGATGGCAAAGAAAAAGAATGAAGGCAATGCAGAGAAAGCCTTTGAACTGCAAGAGCGTATAGGTAGTCTAATAGATAAGTTAGATGCTTTAGGCTTTGATTTCATGTATTTTAACTACCAATCTTCAATACGAAGGAAGCGTAGATGAGTAGTACATTAGAAAAAGGTGCAATTCCAAGGTTAATACAAGAGGTATACTTCACATGTAATGAAAGAGGTGACGTCAAGATTAATCAGAAACTGACAATTAAAGAGTTTACTGAACAGTTGAGAGAATTGCAAAATAGAGAATATAATAAAATAGAAGATCAAGCAATAGATGATTATTGCGACAGAGAATCTTCACATCGTTAGTTGTTATCTTCTCGATAGCAAGGTAGGCAGTGTCATCAGAAAGCATCCCTAGATGCTGCCTATAATTTCAAATAGGATGCGAAAAGAGCAATACATGGCAAAGAAAAAGAAGAAACAACAGATATGTTTGTTTCCTGGATGCGATAAACCTGCAGTTGCAAGAGGTTTGTCTGCAAATTACTATGGTATAGCACTAAGACAAGTTAAGGCTGGTAAAGTTACATGGGCAGAGTTAGAAGCTCAAGGTAAAGCGTTACCTCCTGCTGGTGGATGTATTAAAAAGAATACACCTGCACAACAATGGTTTAGTGTAGAATCTAACAAAGAAAGCACACCTGTAGTTCAAGAAGAACCTAAATTTATGATGGTTAANAATGAAGATACAGTAGATGCTGAAGCTAATGTTCATTTAAATATGATGTATGATGAGCACAATAGATTATTGCGTTCTCAATTAGCTAGACTTACTAAACTTTATACTGATACACACTCAATAGCTAAAGATATACAAGAAAGTATAGAATCTGTTAGCATGAGACATAATAGTATAAAGAATGAAACAGAAGTTACTGAAGTTGGCTAAGAAAATACAACATAATGGATGGTGGTACTTTCATAATATTCAAATGAATCATTATAAACAACCACCATGGTCGTGGAGATTTAATGTTGAGTATGATCCTAAACTATGTAAAAAGAAAGAGGAAAAATATGATAAAACCAAGTAACAACAGAAAAATACTTTACAATATAACAGAAGCATTTAAATCTGTGATAGATAATGATATAGATGAAAATAGTAGTCTATCTTATTTACCACAACCAAGTGCTATGTTAAATGAGTACGTAAGGTACATTAATATGCTTATGAAAAATCGTTTAAAGATAGGTGCGGCAAGCTACGGCGAAGAAGTACCTATTACTAAATACGATTTAAAAGTATGGGAGGAAAGACACGGTAGATCGAGAGATAACTTGACAGAAACACTAGAAGAATTAGTGGATGCGTTAGTATATTTATCAGCTGAGTCACAACAACCATTAGAAAATACATTGCATGAGTTAGGCAATGAATATAAGCAAGAAATAAACAGGTCAGTAAAACACCTATGTCTAAGTGTATTACATTTATTATACGCTAATGACAATAAAGTTACATACGTTAACGAAATAAAAGAGGAGATAAATAATGGCTGAGCTATTAACTATCGAATTGATGTATGACAGTGCAAACTTCTCTACACTTGAGTTGCCATCAGACGTTCTAACAGTAGGACATCTGAAGACATTCAAGGGTATCGAAGGTTCTAACGTGACAACAAATGTTGGTGGGGTCGAAAGATCTGACAGCTATGAGTTGCCACAAGGAGCATTTGTTGCAATTGTTACTACTAATAAAGTCGGAGGATAGGATTTATTAGTTGACATCGTGAGTAAACATAAGGTGACTATTTTATCGTGGGGGTAAATAGTTGCCTTAGTTTACATATATCCATTAAAAAAGTAAAGGAGTACCATGTTAAAGAAGAAATTACCAGCTGTATATACTCTAAACGACAAAGTTATGTTTGACGTTAGTGAATATCAGCTAGAACCTGAAATTATAGCTAAAGCTATTACTGAAGGTCCGCAAAAGAAAGTTCTACACAATTTAGAACGAATTAATAATCGTTATATTAAACCCAAAAGTATTTATCCTATTAGAACTAAACTAGAAAACTTACCTGCTTTACAAGTAACAGAAAGTTTTAAGTGGAAAAGAGGATATAGAGAAACTATTTTTGATGTTATTAACAATAGATTGGGACAACAAAACAAGTCAGCTGCTAGTTTACAAGTATTATTGAGCAGTAGACCTGAAAGAATATCTCATGATATACAAGATTTCAAAAATCAAGTTATAGTTGTGGATAATATGATGAGAGAATTACGAAAGAATAAAATATCATTTGCTAAAAACGATAAATTATTCAAAAATGTCTGGGAAACTTATTTTGATAGATTAAAACAAAAGTTTAATCATTTTCAAGATAATATACTAGAACACATAGGTCCTAACATGTCTTTCGATTGGTACATACAATCACCAACGAAACACAAACAGAGACATTATGGCAATGATACAGTAATGTTTGATGATGAGTTATTTAACGAATCATTTATATGTTATGAGATATTATGGAAAGATGCAAAGGTTCCAGTTATATCTAGCGAAGGTGAATTATTACAAGATATTCCATGTGGAGATATGGTGTTTAAATTCAACGTTAGATTGTCTGCTTTAATGAAGGAGCTAATCAGATCTTATTATACAGTTTATAAAGAACAAGATGACTGGAATGATATAGATTTTGATACTGTATTACAAAACGCAGAGATATCTAGAATGGAAAGATGCACACCATTAGGTAGTGCAAACAACGATAGATTCTCTCAAGACCCTCAAGTATATAATAGAAGAGTGTCAAGAGAAGTTGGCTTAATGTCCAGAGGTATCATGATAAATTCTATAAATACTGAGCTAAGTCGTAATATATGGAATGATTCTGAACCTGACTTGTTAAACCATCCTTTTATTGGTGCATCAAGACTAGGTAGAAGTCAAGACAGTGTAGAAAGTTACATATCTGACAACTATATAGGTAAACATTATGTAGAAACTAGTGTGCCTCAACATAGTTCTGTTAGTAAATATCTATTTCCAATACAAATGAATACTATTTGTTGGGGTGATTGTCACTTTGATATATGGAGTTCAATAATTAATCTTAGGTTTCCTGAGTTAGTTATGACTATGCATAATTGGAATAGATATACTATACCAGGTGCAAATCCATTAAATAATATACGTCAATTGCATTTTGGAATGCCTGGTGATTACAACAAGGAATACAGAAGAGTTAGCAGTGCTAACACAAATACTTGTTTTAGTATGCAAGTAAAATCGTTAGATCCATCAAGACCAATGAAAGATAACTATACTGCTATGTTACATAATGAAAGTGTTATCTACGAAGAAGATGGGACATATAATCGTGACTTAGATTTAGCTAAAATCATGGAAATTCTATCATATTGTGATAAAATTAAATGTACAGCTAGAAATGAAGGATGCGATAAATATGCTAATTACGCTCCAATGCTAAATAATATAATCAAAACAGAAGAGGATAAATTCCCGTTTGGTGATGATATATATGGTTTATTAGATCAAGCTTTGGACGAAACATCAGAAGTTGTTGAAGAAATACACAATGACCTTGATGAATTGGAATCTATTATGCATGAAATAGATGGAGATGAATTACCATTTAGTGAAGTAGATGACGTAGATGCATTTCATACATCAGATGAAATACATGAAACATTAACTAATCATAATAATCAACTAAGTACAGATCTTACTGACGACGAATTGAGAGATCAAATGCGTACTTGGTTTACTGCCAGAGGAGGAAACAATGGCTAATTTCTATATGAAAGAAAAAGTTTGGGATAAACTTCAAAATTATTCACAATACGCTTATGATGAACATAAATCAGAAATAGGTGGTATGTTACTTGCTGAGAAAGATAAGGATGATCGATGGAAATTGCACTCTCCTACTATTCTTAAGCAAGAAATTAGTGGTGGTAATACAGCTCTCTCTAAAGAAGCTTTAGCATCATATTACGTTAAAACAGCTATGAAACATAAAAACAGAGATATTAAATTCGTATGGTGGCACAGTCATCATACGATGGATGTTTTCTGGTCTCAAACTGATTTGACAGCAATTGATGAAATGAATCAAGGTGATTGGTCTATTTCTTTAGTTGTTAACTTGCAGAAAGAATACAAGTTAAGAGTAAATGTCTGGAAACCTTTTCCAGCAGTAGTTGATGACATAGCATTAGATATAGTGAGAAAAGAACCTCAAATACCTAAAGCTATTGTTAATGAAGTAGAAAAGTTGTGTACTAAACCTTCTACTATTGTAGTAAGATCAAACAATAATCATCTTGTTAATAGTAATTATAGATATGGTTCACAATTAAATGTGTTTCATGATAAAGCTATGATAAGATTTGAGTCTAAAGTTGATGACATTATGTTAGATTTTATCAATGGTTCAATTAAGTACAAAAATGTAAAACATAAAATTAAAATGTTGAACTTCGAATTGCAGGAGCATAATATGAAAGTATCTATACCTCCAACGCATGAAGAACTTGAAACAACATCTTGTGTTTTAGATGCAGAAGATTATTTTCATAGAATTTATGAAAAATGGTCTTATGAAGATAAATTGATTGAAAAGAACGAAGATGCAGACGAAATAAGATATTATAATGCTGCTTGGAGTTCAAATGTCTAGTTTATCTATGAGATATAATGATATATGTGACAATTTTAGTGATTACACTTATCATATATTAGGTTGCGGTGCTATAGGTAGTGCCGCAGCTACACAATTAGTAAGGATGGGTGCAACAAACCTATGCTTCTATGACATGGATAAAGTTGGAAGAGAAAACATAGGTGTTAGCTCTTACGATACACGACATGTAGGTGAATATAAATGCGATGCTTTAAAAAGTATATGCTCTGATATCACCAATGATCTTGATATTAAATGTTATAACGAACGTTTTGTACAATACAGAAGAGAAGGTAATGACATTGTAATATTAGGATTTGACTCTATGAAAGATAGACTTGAAGCAGTTCAATCTATACTTAAATTAAGGTCACCAATGTATTTAATAGATGGTAGAATGGGTGCTGAGCATTATCAGCAGTACACATTTAATAAACCTACTATTAAACAATACTTGAAAACATGGTATTCAGATGAAGATGGTAGTCATGAGCCTTGTAATGCGAAAGCAACAAGCTATTGCAGTAATATGAGTGGAAGTTTTATCTCTAATATAATTAGAAAGATATTAACTGATAGCCCATATCACAAGGAAATGTCATTTGACTTTCCTACGAGTACTATCAAAACTAAATACTATACTACTGTGTAAATAGTAGTTGTTTTATAGCCTATTAATAGTTATATTAGTAGGCTTTAAAATAAGAATAGAATATTAATTAAAAGAAAAAAGGAAAAATAATGGCTAGATTCAATATAAGTGATTATACATTAGTAAAAGATCGTTTAATTGCCTTTCGTGATCAATTCCCTCAATGTTCGATAGAAACAACTTTGTTAGCAAGTAACAATATAGTTGATTCTCCTACAGGTGAGATGTGTAATGAATACGTTATGAAAGCAGTTGTAACACCAAATCCATTAGCAGAACCAGAGGTCCAATATACAGGACATGCTGCAGAACGTGATAATGGACATTTCGTAAATAAATCATCAGCAATAGAAAATTGTGAGACAAGTGCGGTAGGTCGTGCTTTAGCTCATTGTGGATTTGGTGGTGATAAAAATGGTCCGAGTGCAGAAGAAATGTCAAGTGCTCTTACCAAACAAGCTAAATTTAAAATAACTACAAGAGAATTAGATATTTTAGGTGAAGCTTTTGCATCAGCAAAGCCCTTTTTATCAGATAAGGAAATAAAAGCTTATAATGATAGAAGAGGTTCAAACTACTATGACACTAAAACTAAATGGTTTAAATCTGTAATGCATTTCTTAATGCTTACAAAACCTAAACCTAAAGCTCAAAATGTCAAGTAACCATGTAATATCTGGTATGGAAGTAGGTGAAAGTCAGTGGATTAGTAATGAAACTGGTGAATACATCTTAACTAAAGTTCCAATGTCAGACACAAATACATTGTATGAATATCCTGATTCTTCAAAAGTAATAAGTTCTGTAAATAATATCTTAGCAGATAAGTATCAAGAAATATTAGATGGAGAAATGGATAAGAATAAAGATTATGCAAAAGATAATAAATAGGAGGCCTTATGGCAATTTCGGGTACAAAAGCAGTAAGTAGTACAGGATCAAAAAATTATTTTGTTAATGAATGTACTATAACAGATGTAGAAGTTATGAACTCACAATACACAGATATGAGTTTAAAGCTTCAACTAGAAGATAATGATAACGGATACAATTATAATTGTTTCGTAAATCAAAACTTTCAAAAAGATGGTAACGGTGTAGTCAATGGAATGTTATTTCCAGAAGACTTAAATACGTTATTTATCTCAACTAAATGTGATCTAAATGTTTCTGATACTGGTGTTCTAGACACTAAATCGTTAGAATCTTTAGTAGGTAAGCATTTAGCTTGTATTACATACGCTTCAAGCGGCAAATACAAGAGAAATACTTGGGGAGTAGTGTCTCATGTAGATGAGAAAGCATTACTTGAAAAGAAATTCCTTGCTCAATTAGAAAAAGGATACCCTAAGGATTACCAAAAAACAAGTTCTACTGATAAAGTAGAAACACCTACTGTGAAAGCAGTAATGGATACTTTAATTAATGAAGATACATCATCAGATGGTGACGGAATGCCATTCTAGTGGCAATGTCTGCTAAAGATATTGTTCTTTTATGGATTGAAAACAGAGCTAATGGAAATAATGTTATGCCAGCTTTCTGGAGTTACGAATTTGAAGAAAAAATCGTAATATACGGTAAGTTAGCACATCAAAAAGTACATACTGCAAGTACATATGCTAGAGCGTTTAGAGATATTCGTTCTAGTGATGCATTAAGCAGATTTGGTTTTGCATTAGAAGAAATTAAAGAAGGTAAGGTTAAAGGATGGAAAATAAACAGACTATAGTAGAAATAGTAAAAGGTAAAATACATAACCGAAATAAAGTAACTACTCTTGAGCAATACAGAGAGCTCAGAGAGTCTAATGCTTTTAAAGGTGAAATGTATAGATCCTATTACTCTTTTGATAAGACTTTTACAGATTTTGTTATAAAAAACAAGTCAGTAAAAGGATTCGATGGGCTTGTTTACGTTGATAATATAATAATAGACATAGACAAAGGAGAAATTGATGACGAAAATCTACAAGAATATTTACGACATAGTCTTAATGACTTGTTCGATTTCGGTATTGATAGTAACCATGTTAATGTTTGGTTCAGTGGTAGTGGCTATCATATTGAGTTACTTAATGTATTTGGGTTTCAACCAAATAAAAACTTGCATGAAAAAGTCAAAGCTACTATGAGTGAGTATTTTAGTTTTGGAGATAATATCTATGATAAAACTAGAATAATTAGATCAAAATGGTCTTTAAATACTAAAACGGATTTATATAAAATATGGATTCCTTTACAATATGTATGGGATTTATCTTATGCAGATGTAAAGAAGATTGCTCAATCTAAGAATGCATATAATAAATTTGTTAAGAGTAAAGAACACTTTTGGTCTACTTATAATGATGATACTACTCAAATAGAACCTTATTTAAATAGACACGTTCTATCAAAACCTACCAGTGTTATGGTAAATAACACACCTATTAAAAGTGGAACTACCAATTCTATGGTGACTTGTGTTCAACATATCTTTAATGAGGGTCCTGCTCAGGGTTCTAGAAACATGAAGATGATGAGAATGATAAGTTCATACAAAAGAGCTGGTATTCCATTTTTGGTGGCACTAAATGGCATGATTACTTGGGCCAACGGTGAGTTAGAAAGTGATGAAATAGCTAGAACGGTAACTAATGTATATGAAAATCAGTATAGTTATGGATGTGATGATAGTATTCTTATGGAATATTGTGATCCTAAATGCATTCATTTCAAAAGAAAAGATTATATGTTAGATATTAAAGATGTTGATTCATTAGAAGATAGTTTTAGAAAATATGTTATGACAGACTTTACTAAGAAAAGTATAGATCTATCAGAGGTATTTGATGGGATTAATCAATACTTATTTAAGCCAGGAGAATTAATAATATTTAGTGGTGATACTGGTATGGGTAAAACAGCGTTAGTACAGCAAATAATAACTTTTTGTAAAAAAGATACGTTATTTCTATCGCTAGAAATGAATGAAAATTTAACTTGGAGACGTTTTGTTCAAATAGTAGAAAATAAACCAAAAGAATGGGTTTACGATGCTTATAAAACTGATAACGTTTCCTTTAAAGATAAATTGCAACATATTAGAATAATGACAATAGCACCAGAAATTGAAGCAGTAAAGAAAGTAGTAGCACAATATGAACCTAATGTTCTAGTTGTAGATACCACTGACGAATTGCAAGTAGATGGAAATAAGGGAGCTATTGAAGAACAGAATACAATTATAGATGGACTTAAACAGATAGCACAAAGAAATGATACTATTGTTATAGCAATACATCATGTTAATAAAGCTAGTGCTGCACAAGGATCTATTGGTTTACATTCATTAAAAGGTTCTTCTAATGTTGTGCAAAAAGCAGATAAAGTTATGGTAGTAAAGGGAAACAGAAACGAAATGCATCGAACTATTACTTCGGAAAAATCTAGAGACGAAGCAAGGTTTGAGCTAATTACTACTTTCCAATACAAAACTATGACCTTTGAGCGATTAGATATGTAAAGGAGAAACATGATATCTACAAAAAAAATAAGTAAAGATAATATGAGTATGTATAAATTGATATTATTTAAAATATTTACATTAGGTTTTACCAAAGATAATTCTTTTGGTCCTATGTATTCAATATTTTTTGGAATATTAACCTATGAAATTCATATACAACTTAGAAAATGGGAACTCAAAATGCCAATAATTAATACTGGAAAAAAGAGTGACGCATAGAAATAAAATACGTGGTAACAATCTTGAAAGAGAATGTGTTAATATCGCTAAAGAGGAAGGGCTCTCTGCTGAGAGGGCCTATGCCTCTAATGGTAAAGCACTAGGTAAATCTGAACAAGTTGATTGTTTAGTAGAAGGATATGCAGTCCAAGCTAAAATGAAAAAAAAGATTGCACAATGGTTATATCCTAAGCATCACGCAGATGATGTTGATCTAGTGGTTACACGTATGGATAGAAAAGAAGCATTAGCTGTAATACCATATAAAGAATGGATTAGATTAATTAAAATAGAAAAGGAATATAAAAATGAACATGAGTAAAGAAGAGGTAACAGCAATTATGTCGTTAGCTAAAAAAATTCTTCAACATCAAAGTGATAAAAAATGGTTACAAGATTTACAAGATGAAAGTGTAGATACACCTAATGACTTAGATGTTCTTAGAAAGTCAGAAGATTATCATGACATGACTGGACGTCCAGGTCCAGGGAATTGTGAGTGTCATAATGATTGAACTTAAATTTTTAAATCCAGCAGAATTGTTAATAGTTAAGTCTGCTTTGGTGAATTATAAAAAAGCACCATTTATTTCTAAGCAAGAAAACATTATTATTAACGAACTGTTAGATCGTATAAATTTACTATAAGAGAGAGAAAAGCATATTTTCTATAACATGAAAGGAATACAACTTATTCTTGACAATTTTATTCAGTGTTTGCATATTGGCTTGGCGTGAATATGATAAACAAAGAAAATATGCTTTTTTGTAAAAAAAAGATTGCGAGGATATACACTATCCTTGCGATTTTTTTTTATTTAATAGTTACTAAGGATATTAATGCAAAGTGCGGTAAAGGGGCATTGTGAGGCGTGGAGTGAAATACCCCCACGAAAAAGGGTCTAAAGTCTAATATTAATTAATTTTAGAAAAAGTTTGCTCTTGTTCTACCATTTCTTCAGTTTCTTCTTCAACAAATGAATCTAAATGTTCTCTTCTCATCTTAGCTACCTGATGTAATGGTAGTCCTGTCATAAAATCTACAGCCATAGCAGGAGACTGTATAGTTCTATAACTATCTCTAGCTAATCTACCAAATGGAAAATATGTAGCTAATTGATATTTAGCGAAAGTATCCATATCACCATTCAATATAGCTGTTATAGGAGCAGTCACGAAACGAGCAGCGGGAGGTGTTATAATTTGTAATGGTGCTAAATAAGGAGAAGGATACTGATTAAAGAAAGCCCTATCTCTTGCTTTTTCATCACCAAACAACATAGCAGCAGTATCTTGTAACCAGTTCATAGGAGGAGATAATGCGTATTCAAATAAACTAGCTGTAAATATAGTTCCTAAAGCTAAACTAAACAGATCAAAAGTAAACTGTCTTTGTGCTTTTTTAGTAGATTGAACATCTAATGCCCATCCATCTACGTTAGCATCTTTATAAAGTTTAATACGTCTACCTATACTATTCCAAGCATAAGGTTGAAATCTTGTCATTACACGACCTAAAGACGTGTTAGCAAAGTTAGGTCTATATGTAGCTTGATATAAGAATTGTGAAGCTTGTACACCCTTTAATGCATAATCTATTAAAGCTGGACTATTAAAAGGAACTTCTACAGGTTCTAAGTTTTTTTTCATAGCTATATAGTTAGCAAGAAAAGCACGTCCACGAAGTTTACGCTCAGAATAAGACATAAAAAATGAACCAGCTTTTTCAATAGGTATGTTTATTTTAAAATCTCTAGCTAGTTCCATCAAAGTTTTATCTTTCATATTATTGTAAGATTCTTTTGATTCTCTAACTTTAGGATCTTTAGAAGCTTTATTAATTCTTCTTACAGCTTCTTTCCAAAATCTTTTTTGATTTTGTTTACCATAAACACTATCTAAATTTACCATATCTAAAAACATTGAATCATATACACCTAAAGACTCTAACCAATTATCTATATCTTTTTTAGTAGTAATGGATTGTTCTTTACTTTTACCAGTTACTGGATCAAAAAAAGTAAACTTAGCGTTTTTACCAAACATATTAGATACCATCCATTCTGCATTACCAGCATTTCTAAATGTACTCCATCCTACGTCAGATATAGTATTCATACTACCACCATACATGTTAGTTAACAATGTTTTAGGTGCTGACAATAATGAATACAATTCAAATTTGCCTTCAAGATCACTGAACTGTTTTAGTTTTTGTTGTATAGCATAATGTCTTTGTTTTCTATCTTTAGGTAATTCACCTAATAATCTACCACCAAACTTATCATTTATCTTTTCAAGATATTTAGTTCCTACTTCATCACTCATAGCATGATATATAGTACCATACTTACCAGTTATATTAACATCTTTCAATAATCTTTTAGCTTTTATTAATCTAAGTTCTTGTATTCTTTTTTCTGCACCTTTTATACTACCTACAGACTCTAAAATATTCCATTGTTGTGTAGTTGGAACTGATATAGCTTCTTCCATGTCCAACAATAAATCTTTTTCATATTTACCCAAACGTAATCCATCAATCTTTAATCCATTTTTTACATATTTTTTAAATAACGGAACATCTTTTTTATTTATACCGTGTAAATTAAATGCACGATAACTTGACATACCCATCATGTTTATAAATGCATCACGCATATAATTAGACCAATTTCTAGCAAAATCTTGTCCTTTATGTTGATAATCAAAGTCTCTTAGGATCAATTCAGATCTAAGACCAGCTGTGTTAGTAAGCATCATTTTAAAGAATCCACTAGTATAATTTCTTAAAGCTTGTAAATCTTTTTGGTAATAAGGCATATATGTTTCACCACGACTTCTAACATTGTTAGCACTGTAGTCTCCTAATAATGCATCTTCGTTAGTTCTACTCAACAAATCAGTAATTTGTTTTTCTGCCATAGCTTGTCCAGGAGTTATTTTAGATTGTTCTAATCTTTCAAATTCTCCCATCTTATGTTCTCTGTAATAAGTCATAAGTTTTTCATCAGTTTCAAAACCAGGTCTTTTATATGCTTTCATAACTCTCAATGCAGAAGGTATAGACTCTGGGTCTTGTCTAAATCTTTCTATTTCTGATTCTATTTGTTCTTTTTTCCATGCTTCTAATTTAGGAATATTTGCTTTAATTCTGTGATGGTCTAATCTAGGCCAGTAACCTTCTAATATTTCACCTACTAATGCTTTTTCATAGTAAGTTTTTTTACTACCTTCTTTATTTTTACTGAATATAAGTTCTTTGTTAACTTCTCTTTTAACCCAATTAGCAGCTTTACTGTTTAAAGGTTTGTTAAGATCAACTGCTTCTAATCCATTAACTTTATTAATTCTTACTTGTAGTCTATCTTTTAAATTGATATGAAATTTCATAAACCTATGATCGTTTACACTTGGTAATAAGTTTTCCATAACTTCTCTTGGTGATGCCTTAGCATTGAATGTAGCATATTCAATAACTTTGTGTATTAATTCTTCTCTAATCAAACCATTTTTATCTAAGAAAAGTTTTTCCATTTGTTGGGTTTTATATCCAGGACTTTCTTTAGATTGCACCCTAGCAGGTAATATTTTCCATTGACCTATTCCAGGCATCTTAGTTGATTTCAATACTTTTTCTAAATTTAAATGTCTTGATTGTATATAAGTGCTGTTTACATCCTTCAATAAGGTTTGAACTCTACCTTTAATACTTTCAACAAAGTCACTACCAGATACCATTTTAGACTTACCTTGACCAGGTGATTGTTTATTATCCATAGGAAACATAACACCATCTTTAGCTATTAAAGAAAGTGTAGCTTCAGTATCTTTATATGATTTCTCTATAGCTCTTCTACTTACTTCGTCTTGTTTTTGGTATTTATCAGAATACTTACCATTGTTATATTCTATTCTATTAACAGCTGACTCAAACAATAAATCTACATATTGATTAATAGCAGGATCATCCTTAATTGTAAATTCAAACAAACCATCAATTCTTTTATTTAAAAAGTCATCTGATGCTTTTTGTAACTGATCCATTTTATCTATAGTAAGTCTACCTAATTCTAATGTACTTGTAGGTATTTTTCTAGATTGTTCAGTAATTCTTCCAAATTTATCTTTAACGGGTTTAGCATATTGCATGTAAGAAGTTTTGTCAAAACGTTCCATTTCTTTACCTATTTTTTCATAGTTAAAAAGTTGTTCCCATTTCCCTGGACCTCTAGCTATATTACCTAACTTGTCAATAATATCGGTTTTACTATATTTTATTTCTAATGCATTGTTAAATGATTTTAATTCATTAAGACTCATACTTCTAATGTCTGTTGCTAAACCAAAGTTTCTTGCTTCTGATACAACTTGAAAATCATATTCTAAGTTTTCTAAACTGCCAGGATTGTTAGAAATAATATCTAGCAATTTTTTAATTTCTTTATCTTGTTCTGTAGACCTATAGCCAGTTTTGTTTAAATTAATTTCTTCTAAAAAATTAAATTGTGGCATCATATCATCTACTTTTTCAATAGTATCTCTAAATTTTCTTGGTCCTGTTCTAGTATCCTGTACTAATCGTTCACCATCTTTAGTAACTTCTTTAGCTGGTTCATATAAAATTTCATGTATTTTAGGATCGTATACATTTACATCGTAATCTATTTTATCTCCATCTTTTGTTATTAGTTTCATATCATCTGCTCTTAAAGACCCTCTTACTACGTCTGTAGGACTATATACAGCTTGTATGTTATCTATACCACCATCTTGTAAAAATTTTATAATAGATTCTTTTTTAGTTAAATTATTTACATTTGTACCAATTTCTTTTATAGCTTGCTTTATTATTGAATCTGTACTTTCATAGAATTTTTTTACATTTTCAGTTTTTAATGCTCTACTTCTGGAAATACCTGTTAGATGAGGTCTAAGTCTTTTAAACGAAGCTGCTTTTTCTTTAAGCAATCTATTTATTTTAGAATTTCTAGGTGCACTAATTTCTGATTGTGGATTTATTTCAAGAAGCTTCATTTCAGCTTCAATAGCTTTATCTAATTTTTTTCCTGCATCGTTAAAACTTTCTTCTTGACGAGCTATGTATTCTGTTCTTGCATTACTTGTTGGTACTGCCATCAACATAGCATCTACTAAATATTCATAATCCTTTAAAGGTATATTTAGTTCAGACATTCTAGCACCTCTGTCGTCTTTAAAATCTTTTATAAGTCTATTTATGTCAGCATTACTAATTTGGAACTCTTCCATTTTTTCAGTTCTTTCTGCACCAAGGAAACTAGCTTCTTCTCTCATTAAACCTCTTTGTGTATCAAAATAACTTTTTATTTCATAAGCAAAATCAAATATTTCTTTAGAATAAGTAGCTGGATCTTGTATACCTAGCTTGTCTAATGCTATTTCAAATTTGTTAGCTATGTTTAAAGCTTGTTTAACTGATACGTACTCGTGTAATTTTGCATATATTTTATCAGGACCAGCTTCATCTCTAGATAGTTTCATTAAATCTATTTCAGCTTCCAATCTATTTGCATAAGAGTCTTTAATACCAAATTGTCTAAATAATGGATCTTTCATCATTTGGTCTCTAAGGTTTTGTGCTAGAGCTGCTACCATTTCATTTGCTCTGCTTTGATTACCAGAATAATATCTTACAGGGTTTATATTTAAATTTTCTAATTGTGAAAATACTTTAGCCACCTTATTAAAGTATGGACCTTTATCACCAATAAAATCTAAATAGTCATCTGCTACTTGCTTTATTTCATTTACGGAAGACATTCTATCTCTTTGTGTTGAATATCCTTTTTCTCTCATTTGATTTACCACATCAAATAACTTTATTTCTTTTATAACTTTATGATAAGATACTTTAGAATAATCTAATTCTTCAAATCTTGTACTAGGTCTCTTGGTAATAGGATCGATACCTTCGATTTTAGCTTCGATTTTAAAATATTTTTGTAACATAGCTTTAGCCATATTTTCAGGATAATCTAATTTTTGGAATACTGCAGCATCAGCTAAAATGTTTACACCTTCTGCTATATCATCTTGCATTTTTTTAGCAGAATCATTTTTTACTTTTAAACTTACTTTATATACTGCAGCAGTAGGGTCTCCAGTTATTTGTTCAGCTTTGTCTAATCCAAAATACTTTCTTTGACTAGGTAAGAAAGTCTCTATTACTCTAGCATTTTGTGCTTTACTAAAATATGTTCTAGTATTTTTACCCGAACTATGTGTCATTATTTCTCCACCCTGTGACAACAATACATCCATCATTGTAGAGTGTGTAATACCAGAGTTTACAAAAACTCCCATTTTTTGTTTAGCCCTACTCATCATTCTTGTAAGCTTTATTCTTTCTGACGGAACCATCATTTTAATAATTTCAAAACTATTAATACCAGTATCAGCGTCAGCAAATTGTTTATTTTCTTTATAAGGTTCTACTATACTTTTAAATGTATCTCCTACTGTAGTAAAGTCTCTGGTGTTACCTGTTATAGGGTCAGTAAATTCTGATTCAAAATTTCTAAATCCTTTTTTAATTCCTTCTCCCATGTTTTGATATACAAACACAGAGTCAGCATCTTTGTCTGCACCACCTAAATAGTGGTCATTTTTAGATGTAGTTACAACACCATATCCTCTTCTACCTGTAAACCCTGCAAATCTTAATACTCTTGTACCACCTAAAGAACTGTTAGGAGATCTAACCATTAAAAACTCTAATGCTTTTTCATAGGCTACTAAATTTTCACTACCTGCTCTACCTTGAATAGATTTTAATCTTTCATATTCACTAAATGCTTTTTCCAATGTAGTTTTACTTCCTAATACTTCTACTTGTAAAGTTTTAAGATTGTCGTGCAACATAAAAGTTTCATCTGTTAACTCTTTAGCAAATTTAAATCTTATTTCTTCATCTCTTAAAGCTAATTTACCTTGAAAGCCGTACTCTGCTTGAGGTCTAGTTACTCTTTTGATAGCGTAGTTAGCAATAGATTTTCTTACATAATCTATATTTTGTGGATCAAGTATAGCACCAGTAGAATACTCTACAGAGTTTAACATTTCAGGTAGTTTAAAATTTTCTATAGATAAATTAGATAACACTGATTCCATATTACCAGATTCACTAGAAACTTCTATAGTTTCTCCTCTTTCTAATATCTTTTGTATTAATTTTCTAGCAATAGGAGTATCAATATCTTTTAAACCATCGTTAATTTCTTTTAAACCTAATGATTCTATTTCAAAATCTATTGTGTCGTCTTGTTTTTTCAAAGCTTTTATAAACTCTGAATTAACTATATCATTACCAACAACACCTCTTTCTACCATAAGGTCATATTCAAACTTAAAATTGTCTGCGTCTTGCCTACCCATATCTGTAACCATTTGTTCGTATATATACTTGTCAAACATTTGTTTTAATATATTTGGTGCTTGACTCATCTTGTTACCAGATTCATATACGCCATAGTCTATATACAATTCATCGGGTCTTACGTTCAATATAGTTCCGTCTTTTGCAATACGTTCTCCATTGACTCCGTGTTGTATTTTACCAAAAGTTATACCTCTAGACGATTTTGCTGCAGTAGCACGTATTGTTCCATGAATACCTTTCTTAATCATTAAAGCATTCTGTGCATCTGAGGCTCTAAATGTACCCGTCTTCATGATAACGTTACCTACTTCGGCCTTAGGCATAGTAAAACCAGATATCTTCATAAATCCAGCCGTTTCATCTAAAAAGTTTTTTTCTATTGTTCTATCAAATACATCTTGTCTAAGTAATAATCCTGCATCAGCACCAGATTGAGATGGTTTGTCTTCTATTTTAAACTTGCTATTAATATCTTCAATAGCCATAATTTTTAATTCATTGTTTTCTGCATTAGGTATATTTTCTGTAATCTCAATATTTTGTCTTATGTTACTACCTTGAGCCATATGTAAATACTTATTCATCTTTTGTATGGATGTGTATTGTGGATCAGCTATATACATACGCATAGCCCTTGTAAGATTATCTGCATTTCTTGGAGTGTTTACTGATAAATGACCAGACTCTATTAATTGGTATATCCAATTAGATAAAATTTCTGTTTTACTTTTTTGAAATTTACTAGAACCTAATATTCTAATTTCTTCTCTAAATTGATTTTGAATTGTATTCCAAAATTTATTTAATTCTGTTGGTTTAATATAATGAGGTTGAGCTACATCTACTTCTTTAGTAGTAAAAGGTATTTTATGAATTATTAAATTACCAGTATCTTTAGCACCACTATAAACATAAGAACCTACGTCTTTAATAAGTTTTGTATTTAATTTAGCTATAGCATCATCTGTTACTAAATCTGTATACTTTCCATCTTTACCTGGTTTGTATCCAAATATACCTTCTCTTTTAAAAGTATATCTATCTTTTTGATTTGCACCACTACCATATTTATATTGTTTATCTACCATATAAACATCATCTGCTATAACACGAATTTCTGCATATTGTTCTTTGTTTGCAAAAGAGTGTAAATCAAACATATCGTATATATCGTTAGCTTTATTAGGGGAACCAACAACATCTAAATCTTTTCCATACAAATCAGTAGTAGGTTTTACTCTTACACTAGCTTTTTTAGGATTACGTAAATCTATTTCTAATCTAAATAATGGTGCTAAAGCTTCCTTCATTTTTAAAAACTTACCTAAATTTTTTCTTATAGCTTCAAACTTTGTAATAGTTACAGTAGTACCGTCTCTTTTTACGGTTATGGTATCTGTTAGCTCTGGATACTTTAATGTTACTTTGTCTGCAAAAGCTAAGAAATCATTCTCTACATCTTTAGATAAATCATATAAATTTATTTTAATATCATCTAAGTCTTTATATTTAGATTCAGAACCCTTTTGTATTTCTTTTGCAATAACATTTAAATTGCTATTACTTGGCACTTCCAAGCCTTCTGTTTCCAATCTGTTGTTTTTAATGTAATTATCAAATTGAGTAAAGTCGTAATCAATATGCTCTAGTATAGTTTTTTCATGTACGTCTTCTGATTCATTTTCCTTTTCATTTTTAGGTCTTCTACCTTTAGGTATGGGTCCTACAAATTCTTCTGATTGATCTGCTGCTTCTACTTCTGATTTTTTAGCTCTTTCTTTTTGTATAGCCTCATATTGTTTTCCTGTTAATTTTTCAATGTTAATACCTTGAGCTACAGCCATTTCTTTTATTTCGTTAATAGCTTCTATATCTAATACATTTCTAAAGTTTAATCTTTGTTCGTTTTGTAGAGTATCAGTAAAACGCATTATGTAATTTTGGTCTGGTTTAGTAAGAGAGTTAAAGTCAGGCATTTTCTTTATAGCTTCTCTAGCTTTTTCTAAATTTTTGTTTTGTGGTAAATTATGTTTAGCTAACCATCTATCTCTATCTATAGTTCCTCTTCTTTGTGCAGTGGCTCCAAAAAATGTACCTAATAAATACTCATATATTTGTTCTGGTAATGGTTGTCCTTGCATAGTAGCTAAACCACCTTGAAATGCACCACCAGCAACACCTTTAGCTACCATATCTAATCCTCTCAACCTTGCTCTTGTTTGATTTTCAGATACGTTTTTAGCTACACCTCTAATAATTCTTTTAGCCACAGGTGCTGTTTTAGGATTGATAAGCATGTTACTTATATTTAAATAGTTACCTATACCTCCAAACATAGCACCAGCTGCAAACCCATGCATAGAAGATTCTACCATAGCTTGAGGTCCTTCTTTCCATTCAGATACACCCAATGCAATACCTAAATGCAAACCTTGTTCACCTATGTTTTGAAATGTTTTATTAGCAGCAATACCCTTGCTTAAGAAACCACTAGTGACTAATTGTGTTTCTCCGACTTGTTTTTTTAAAAACTCAGTTGCTTTATCAGCTACTTTCATAGGAACTGATTGCAAAGAAAATGCTTTAGGCCCTACTTCTTTTCTTAAAAAACCTGGAGCTATTTCTCCACCTTTTCTTAAAGCCTGCGTAACACCAGCAGCACCACGTAATGAAGCTCTTTTTGCAGCTGCTACTGGCACATAAGCTCCCATAGAAAGAGCACTAGCTATTACATCAGGAGCAAAACCTATTAAATGCCCTAATCTATTAGCAATGTTTTCTCCACTAGTGTCTCCATCTTCTGCCCAACCTAACGTAGTAAAACCTTCTACTAAACCTGAAGTGAATTGATTTAAGACGCTAACAATATTAGAATCTCCAACTTCCATATTTCTATTAAATGGTCTATCTGCAGATGTAAGTCTTTTCTCTATATGATCTACATCTTCCTCACTATATGAAGTAGGGTCCATCTTGTATTGGAGTTCTAGTCTATTAACATAGTCATCAGAAGTAATTATACCTCTGTTAAGAAGTTCCTCAAGATAAAGTATCTTAGGATTTTTAATAATTTCTGACATTATTCCTCAACTTCTAACATATCTAAAACACTTTCGTATTTTGCAATATGTTTGTCGTATCGTTCTAGTATAGTTTCTTCTTTCCCTCTAAAAACTTTATTACCAATAGGGTTATAATTTTCTGCTAGAGCGTAAGTATCAATTTTTACTAAGTTGTTTCTAGAGTCTACTAAATGATTATACTCTTGTAATATTTTAGCTTTACCTTCTTTAACAAGTCTATGGTCATCTCCTAAAGCCCACTTAGCATCCTTTACTTTATTCATAGCGTCTATAACAGCAGCGTTTTGAGTGTCGTGCATATCCAAATAAGCGTTAGCTTCTTTTCTTCTTCTAGCACCATCAAGCATTAATCCACCACCTCTACTTACACTAAACTCTAGTTTATCTGATTCTATAAGTCCTCCCTTACCTATAATCTTTCTAGCACCACCACTACCTTTGCCTTCAGTATCTGTAAGTCTGTCTCTACCTGAATATGAACTTGCTAATGGTAAAGTATCCAACAATCCTAAAGCTGCACTAGCTTGATTACTTGCTGATTCTCTATTATTCATTTCTCTTGTGTGCATATCCATTTTAACTGCTTGCTCGTACTGTATCTTAGAAGCAATAAGTTGATTTACAACATCATCTGTATCAGAATCGTTGTATTTATCTAATGTATCTACTAACCTTGTTAATCCATCTAAGTATTTATCTACTGACATTATATGTACCTCCTATCTAGGTAACTTTGTAAATTAAATTTACTTTTTTTCAATGTAAATCCAGATTGTGCTGCATCTCTTTGTAGTCCCAACAATCCTTGTTTGACATCTCTATATTCTCCTTCAGCTTGTCTTTGTAAATCAAATGCTGCTCCTTCTCTTTCTAAGCCTCTTTGATTTTGTTGCATAGCAAACTGTTGTTCCATTTCTGTTTCTTGACTCTTAGCTACATTAGCTAAGTTTGAATTACCTACTTCTTGCATAAAATCACTTCTAGTAGCATTATTATTTACAGCGTCTAATAAATTTTGTTGATCATATCCTTCTCTCATCATTCCACCGAGTTTTTTATACCTTTTATCAATGTTTTCTGCCGCTCCTTGATAATCACGTTGTGCAGTAGCTGCAAATCCTTTTAATCTACCAATTTTTTTCCTCTCTCTTCTTTTAGCTCTACTAGATCCGAACCATCCAGCGACCATACTTACTCCCTGCATTACTGCTAATGGGTCTACTACCATTATTTACCTCCCTCGTGTTTATTAAAATTTAATCCAAATCCATATGCTATATCTAACATAGAAAACTTTTTAGCAACATTAAAAGAAGCTGTACGTTTAGCTTTTAATCTAGGATTAGGTATTGTTTTAGGTCCTTCTGGTAAACCTTCCTCAAATCTAGGATTAGGCATTATTTCAGATTCTTGTTTTAATTCTCCCTCTAACCTAGGATTTTTCATTGTTTTTGATTTTTGTAATATATCTTTTAATGATTTGTCTTTTTGTAACATTCTATTCTCCTATTATATCTTTTATTGCATTAACAAAATCTAATACTCTAACTGGTGTTTGCTTATACCACAAAGAGTATTTTTTTTCTTTCTTATTAGAATACATTAATTCATCTATAGCTTCTTTATATTCTTTTTGACATAAACATTTCCATGCATTAGGAAACTTTCTATACCATTTAGTTCCTAACTGAAAATTAACAGATGTTAATGCTATTTTAAATTCTTTATCATATAAACCTAGTAGAGTACATTGTGTATTACAAGCTTCCAAAGCTTCTTGTATATCTTCTTTGAACCATTGGTCTATTATTTTATCTGATAGTTTTGTTCCTACTGGGTAAATTTTTATTTCTTCCTTAGTAAGTAAATGACCTATACCACCAGTTGGTTTATTTAAAGTGTCTAAATAAACTTCTTTTTTAGAACCTTCACGAAGTTCAATATGTTTATATAAATCTTTTTTAAATATGCTTACTGTATTAAAAAACATCATTAAAATCTACTCTTTTTGACTACACCAAAAACAGAACTAGCTATTGATTTAAATGCAACTCTAAATGGTTTATTAGATACTTCTCCGTTACTATCTACTTCTTTTAAATTAACTCCCTCTTCATAATCTTTTGGTTTTGGTGCAGTATCATCTTCTGCGTAGATACCTTGTTTAAATTCTTTGTCATACCGATCACTCATTGCATCTAGTTCTACTTTTTCATCACGAAATTTTTCATATACACTTCTTTTATCTGTTAACTCTTTAAAACCTTCTGCACCTTCTTTAAAAGCTAAACCAGCTAATAACGAAGCGTTCATATTGTCTAATAAATTTAAACCTACTTTACCTCTATCTTTTTCTTCTCCACTTGCATCTAATTCAGCTTTAGCCGCTTTTGCATCATACGCACCTTTTATATTATCTAATTCTGTTGCCATATTTACCCTCCCCCGCTCGTTGTATTAACCATTGTTATATCTAAATCTGTATTATTTGCTAAACTACTATTAGTGTTAGAAAAAGTAACGCTTATGTTTGCATCTGAACCTACCCAAGCTTCTCTAAATTGATGTCTAAATCTCATATATATTGTTCCTGTTCCTAAATTAAAAGAATGACTTGTATTATATCCAGTGCCATTATTAGCAGTTCCACCTAACCCTGGATCTCCTGTAGTACTTATAGCAACTCCAAAGTTTAATGCTTGACCAGAATCTTTTGTTAAGCTTATTGTAGTGCTATTATTTGCAGAAGTACCATTTGCTATAGTTCCTGTTTTATATGCATATGCATACTCACCTGTAGATTCACCTACAAATCCAAAAGCACTTATTGTAAAATCGTTTGGAACGCTCCATGATGAAGAAGAGTTTAAAGTTGTCACATTGTAAACAGCAGATGTAGCACCTACAGTATCTTGCGTACCACCATTTTCTCCTCTTACTTTTATATTATAAACTGTGTTTGCAGTTAAACTAGTTAAATCGTGTGTAAAACTATGGTCAGATACTTGGTTGCTAGTACTTATTGTAGATGTAACTTCGGTAAAACTACTTTGTGCTGCAGTTTTATAATAAATTCTTACGGTTTCCGTAACTTGGCAATTACCAGCTATAGTTAATCTTATTGAACTAGATGTTAAAGCTTGTCCAGTTACACTTAAATCACTAGGTACTCTAGGTCTAACTCCAGAAATTGTTCCTGCATAATTTACTTTAAATAAAGATTTAGGATTACCGTCCATACTAAAAAACTGATGATCTGGATTGCTAGAAGCAGTTAAAACAGATGAATTTTCATAAGGTATCCAAGCTGTACTAGCATTAGAAGTTGTGTACATTGTGCTTCCATTAGATAAATCTGGTGATGAATGTTTTGTTGTTACAGTAGCTGTATGTCCAGTGCTTTCCGTTTCTTTACAAGCTATTAGATAACTACTATGTCCTTTTATATTGTCGGCACTTGTACCCTGTTGATATTGGACGTTAAAAGTTGTAGAGGTAGGTGAACTAGTCGTTGTCGTTGTTGTGTCCGTAGTGGTAGTAGTAGACGTCTCATTTACGGTCTTTAAATCTGAAACGTTTAGTTTTGTTTTTAACCAAGTTCCCATTTTTATATATAAATATTTATTAGGACCTTCTTGTACCAAAACTTTATCTCCATCTACACCTTCAAAAGCAGAAGGTTTTTCACTAACTTTAGTAGGTAAACTAGTTTCATTCTTAAGATTAGATACAGTCTTAACTGATTTCATTATATTTAATTTGTTATTAAACAATGTCATTTTCTTGTTTTCTCTCTATATACTATTTGTATATCATTTAATTCAAACCCAGCATTTACTAAATTACTATTGTCCCCATCATGTTTAAATACCAACCCAAAAGATCTAATATTTTTAAAAGCCGCATTAGATACTGGTATACGTTGAGTACTAAAAGAACTCGTATTGCTTAATACGCTTTGTCCCGAAGATAGTAAACTTGTTAAAGTAGTAGTATTTCCATCTACATAACCATATACATCTATGTTAACGCCGTGTTGGTGATTAATATAGATTGAATGTATTTTTTTTCTAACGTCTGGAGTTTCAAACGTATACTCTTTTGTACGAATTATTTCTCCATTTAAATCTATTGTTTGTGGTGTATCTAACCAATTTTGTGCTTTTATTGTTCCACTTTGATTTTCATACCAAACTAATCGTCCGTCATTTAAATTAACAAAATTTGTAATGTCGTTAGTAGGAAACTTATCAGAAGAATAAAACCATGCAAATGTCTTTAAATCGCAAAATAATATTTTACCATTTTTATTAGCTATATATAAAGTTTGTTTGTGAGGTATATAACCTATTACATTATTAGAATCACTAAAATATGTATCCCAATCTTTAATTTTCTTTTGAGAATTTTCAGACATAAGAATATTAGATATACGCTCTCCGTCATATAAATACACTCCATATTGGTTTATCCAAGCAACGAACCCTTCACCTTCTACTACGTGATAAGGCTGTGACACTCCTTTGTACTTATATGTACCTTCTAGATACTCTATGTCACGAGAGCAATTAATAATATATAAAGTGTTTTGTTTGTACTCTAACAATTTATTCCCAATAGAAGCTAACTTTACAATACTTTCTCCGTCATTAATTTCTACATCAATTAAACTATCTAAAGTAAAATAATCAAATTTATTTACTTCTGACTTTAATATAGTATCGTTAGCATTTTTAATATATGAAGTATCGTCTGTTTTTTTATCGTAAAATCCTACATTACCTATATAGGCTCTTCTATTTACAATAGTAGATGTTTTGTAACCAGTACCTGCTCTTCCTATTGCTGTGTCTTGTTTTTCTACATATGGCTCTAAATCTGGTAATGAAAGTAATTTCTTATTAATACTAGATATTTTATCTAAAACATTAGAATATGCTAAAGGGTTAGATGTATATATTGGATCTCCAGTTAAACTAGAGTGCGATTCAGTAAAAGGTTCAAATGTTTTTTCTCCACCTTTTCTGTAACCTTTTTGAAAATCTACTTCAAATAATAAATATTTTTGTCCTATTTCTCCGTCTGTTTTTCTAGCCCAATAATAATTAATACCCGACTGAAACGGGTGAGATGGAATTCTTCCTAATATACAATAATACATAGGAACTTTTTTATCTACAGATGCATTAGTTATAGTGTGATTTATTACAGTACCTATATGCACTGCTACTGATTCTTGATCTTCGTAAACATTTGACGCAAATATTTCATAATCATTACCTGGTGCGTTTGTAGTAGAGTGAAAGTTATATATTTCAGAATTTTCATCTACGGTAGAACCTGTCCATATAGCTAATTCTAAACCTCCATAACCACTTGTCCATTCTGCGTGTGCATCTAAAAAATTTGTAGTTACATCTAAAGTTTTGTTTACAACATACTCTAATGCGTCGTCTATATCTGCTTCTACAAACGTAGTATTGCAAGTAGCTTCTGATTCGTATTCAGCACTAAACCAATCACTTGTACCCATAACAGAATCTACATCATAACCATACCCGTCAGGTGCTCCATATTGTGCTGCAGGATTAGCTTTAATTGGTGCTATATATGCATTATCAGATTTATATACACTATTGTATGTAGTAGAAGCTTCTAAAGCAGAACTTAAAGCATTAGTATCTATTCCTAAACTTTTAATAGTTTTAACAAACTTTAATTTTTTAATTTGATTAGTTGTTAAAAAGGGAGTTGTTCCATCAACATAAGGACTTACTCTAACTTCACCATCTATAACAGTATATTCTACTTTTGAAGAACCAGTACTACCATATACCATTATATGATTACCCGTAGATAACATAGTGTTATTGTCTATATCTAATATTTTTATTTTATAAGCCGAAGGATCGTTAATTAGTAGATATTGCGTTTCGTCTGCATTAACAGCACTAGATATTCTTCTGTCTAAATTTAAATGTAATAAACCATTTCCGTAGTTTATTGTACTACTAGATATATGGTCATTTGTACCACTTACTGGATAGTTACCCGTATCATCTACCTTACCTAAAGTTTTAATTTTACCAGCATATTCAACATCAACACCATTTAATATTGCAAATTGATTATCAGCAATATCTCTATTGTTAGTATTGTCGTTTAAACCTCCACTAAAATCATCTATATTAAGAGCTTTTTTTGGCACGACCAGATCCTTTAGATTTTTTACCCTTTCCTACATTATGAGATCGTCTGTCTTTATCCATAGCCGTCCCATTCCAAGGGTTGCCTTTTAGGCTGTTAGTTGTTACTATTTTACTCATTTCCGTCTATTACCTCTCCCCATAAGGATGTTATTCCATCTTTAATTTCTACTACTTCTACTTTAAAGTCTCCATTGCTAAACCAGTCAACTATTGCAAAAGCATGTACCCAGTTATGCAATCTTCCCTTTAACCACTTATTACTTTCATGAGACATATCTTTTAAACATCCCATAGACCAAGAAGCTATTGTTCCATTTAGTTTAGTTTGAGTATGTCTTTGAACGTCGTGTGTATGTCCATATATAACATTCTCTCCATAAGCTTCTAAATGTTTTTTTGCATGATAAGTAGTAGCAAAAGCACCGTGAAAGAAAGTTAAGTTACCAATTTGTATTGGTAGATTATAATCTGTGTATTTATAACCTCTTTCTTTTATTCTACATGCTTTTTTAAAACTAAAATCAGACATATAGGGATACTTAGCAACAAAATTATCCACCCAGAGATCGTGGTTGCCTTGTAATAAATATTTTTTCTTACATCCAACTTCTCTAAGTACGTTATCCCAAACATCTAAACCCTCATTAACTAATCGTATATCTTCTTCTATAATAGGAATTTGAAACTCTAATGGAGGTAATTTTTTATCTTTATACTTCCAAGCTGAAACAGACTCCCACTCTCCTACATCTCCCAAATTTACAAATATATCTGGTTTAACTTTACTTATTGCTTTTACTACACAATTTACAGCTGCATTATCCTGTAATGGAAAATGCGTATCTGGTACTACAATAGCACGTTTCGTTATTTTCAAAATGTTCTCCTAGTTTTTCTTCTGTATCTTCTCGAAGGAACGCATCCCCCCAAGACCGAGCATACCAAGAAGTACTGTAGTAAGTGTGCCCATGTCAAACACAGGCAACACTATTTCAATACCGTTAGCATACATTACAAAAGTTAGTAATGGTTGTAGAATAAAATGATACGCCAATGCTATTGAGCAAACCCAGCCAGTAAATGGCCTCCAACCTGCTACAAATATTGATGTATGACCCGCTTCTACCTTATTAACTTCAAGTTGAGCTTTATTAATTTCTGCAATTAATTCAGCTTTTTCTTGTTTATCTAAAGTGAATTTATCGACATTTTCTGAAACCTTGTCAATAAGAGTGCCTATTAGATTTAAATTAGGCATCTTTTTCACAATCTGCGTCACAGTCTTCAAGGGCTTTTAAATATCCTTGTTTCTCTAACAACATTGATTTCACTTCTGTCAAGCGACCTTGCTGTTCTTGAACTGATTTTACCAATTCATTATGCTGCTCTACCAATGAATTCATTTCTTCCATTGCTTTTGCTTTTAGATCTACTTTTTTATTTTCGCTTTTAGCCATTTTACTGGTCTCCTATTTTGGTTATTACTTCTTTTTATTACCGTAAATATCTTTTCTAATCTGAGCTTTTCTTGCTTTACTTTTAGCTATATTAGAAGGCATTGTTTTGGTTACATAGTTCTTAACTGCTCTACCTCTAGATTTCCAAGAACCACTTACTTCAGTACTTGCTTGTCCTATAGATTTAGCTAAATCGCCATATCCTCCACCAACAGATGCTTTAGCTGTACTTTTAGCTATCTTACCTACTGTACTATATTTTACACCAGCTATATCAGCACCTATAGATGCTTGTCCTAATACTGGTATACCCTTTACTCCTACTGTACCTAAAGCAGCTAATGGTAATTTAGCACCAAGTAACTGCACACCTTTTGTGGAAGCAACTTTAGTAGCTTGTTTAGTAGCTTGAGCTTTAGTTAAATTACCCTGATATCCTCTAGTAGGATTAGTATCTTTCATACTTTGTGCTGTAGTTTGTGGACCTTTATTTTTACTAGTATTTCTTCCGTAATTAGGGTCCATATTTTTTGATTGTTGATTAATAGTCTTACTTAACTTACCTTGAACTTTTTTATTAGGTTTTGAAGATTGTTGATTTTCAGTATAACCTAAAGCTGAGTTCATTTGTTTTGTTACTGAATCTTCTACCATTCTAGTATTTTTACTTATAGTATTAGATTGAGCTAGATTTATATTTTGTTGTCTTATTTCTCCAGCTGATTTTAACTTAATTTCTCTTTTACCTCTTACTTCAACTCCCTGTCTACCAGATATTGGATGTCTACCACCTGGAATTTTTTCAGTTACGGGTTGATCAGGTAGACCTGGAACTTTTTTCTTAACAGGTGAACCGTCTGGATTTTTTAATTGCCTAGTAGCTGGTACTTTAACATAATTATCAACTAAAGTTGGACTAGGACCATCATTTAAACTAACACTTTTATTAAAAGCTTTTGCCATATCCATAGCAATATTCTTTTCTGCTGTTTTAATTAGACTTTTAGATTTTGGCGTAGTGTAAAAACCTTCTTTATTAAGCTTTCCATAGTTAATATTTTTACCACGTTTAGTAACAGTACCTAATTCTGGAGTTCCAGTAAGACCAGGGACAACATTACTTTCACCTGCTATATTAGCTAACTTTGTATACATTGCTTTATTATGAGGTTTTTTATATGCACCCTTAGGAACTACTGGATTATCAGGTATATTACCAGGTAATGCCGTACCTCCAGCTTTAGTGGGTTTAATTCCTATAATGTCTGCAGCCGTTTGATTTGGAAGCATAAGACCTTTAGGTCCTTTGTATGTAGCTTTATTATAAGCACCCGTGATTTTGTTTTTAACGCTTGAGAGAGCCTTTTTAGGACTTTTTAAAACGTTAGCACTAGCATCATAAGTTGCTTTAGCACCCCTTGAAATAATAGGCAATGCATGTTTTTTAGTTGCGTAAGCACCACCTAAAAGAGCACTTCCACCAAGTAAAATACCTGGAGTTGGATCAGTAGTAGTTTGACCTTTTTGTACTTCCTTTCTTCCATTCTTTTTTTTCTTTTTATCTGCCATTACATCCCCCTATTTACGTAAAGATCTATTTAGTTTTTTGTTTTTTCTAGCAGCGACTCTACCTTTTTTTCTAGCAGCCATACGTTCTCTCATGGTTGTTTTTTTAGTAGTCATACCTTTACCGCTCATTACTTTTTTAGTTTTACCTATTCTAGATTTTTTCTTAATAGCTTTACCTTGTGCTCTAGTAGCTTTCTTAGTTACTTCTTCTTTGGTTTTAGTGCTATACTTTTTACCTTTAAACGTAAAAGTAGCTACACCAGCTTTTTTTCTTTCATTAAACTTTTGACCAAATGTCATTTTACTCTTAGTAGCTGTTTTTGTCATGTTCATTTTATTCTTTTTTTTCGTTGCTACTTTTTTCTTTGGTCTTCCTACTGTACTTCCGTATGTTCCTGGTCCTTTTGGCATGTTATTCTCCTTTATGTTTTAACATTTCCACTTTCTAAGTGATTTATTAATTCTTGAATCTGGATCGTTTTGTTTTTTTACTCCAGTCAACTTTCTTTTCATGCCTCTCATACGTGCACAAAATGATTTTTTTCTTGACTTAGCTTTACCTTTTGGATTTTTTGAAGTTACAGGAGCTCCCAGTTTACTACCTGGGTTCTTTTTTTTGTATGAAGCTCTACCTTTAGCGTTCAATCCACCACTAGGATTTTTACCTTCTTTTCTTTGCCATGCTGGTGATGTAGCCATTACTTTTTCACCTTTTTAACAATTTTTTTTACTTTACCATTATGGGTTCGAGCAAATTTATGCGTTTTAGTTTCTCTTATAAGAGTTCCACTATAGCGTTTACCGCCCCACATCCAGCTAACTTTAGCCATTATCCTTGCCCCCTACTCTTTTTTTTATATTTAGGACTGAGCTTATTACCAAATTTTGTATTTTTGCCCATACCTTGTCTAGTTTTTTTCTTTCCATTAGTAATTCTTACTTGACTTTTAACGTTTTTCATTAGTAAATTAAGAAGTTAAAACCCGTCTTATATCTATAAATAAAAATATCATACATCTGAATATACTAATTTTGTATTAATATTCCAATATTATTTAATTTCTTTTTTAATCTTATTAAAAACTTCCGTTTCATTAAACCTCATGCTAATACCTGGTTCGTATCTCATTACTTCTGTTCCATTTTTAAATATAATTATAGTAGGTACTACTTTTATATTCCATTCTTTTTGTATAACAGCTCCAATAGTTTTATTACCTAAATCTATTTCACCTATATAACAAAGTTGTGCTAATTTTTCTACTCCAACTCTATTAGCATAATTCCAAGATGCATTTACTTGTACAACTGCACATTCTTGTAATTTAACTAATTGTATTTCTTCAAAAGTATCTAAACTAACTGACTGTGAATGCAATGGCGATAGTAATAATACTGCACCAAATAAGCCACAAAGTAATTTGTAGTATTTCTTCATAATTAAACACCTTTATTTATTGTTCATGTTAAGAAGAGTTTCATTAATACTTCTTGTATCTTCTTTAACAGAATCTACTTTCTCTTCAAGTTTCTCTACTTTTTCTTCTGTATTCATAATCGAATCACGAACCATCTGATCTTTAAGATCATACTCCATACGTGATACTTCTGGTTCTGGTAACTTCTTAGCAAGCTCTATATCTGCTTGTAAGGTGTACCACATACCAACTACTAAAGCTATAGTTACTGCTATACTAACAGCAGTCTCCAAACTTAATGTAAATTTACTATCTTTACTCAACTCTGCCACTTTATCCCCCTTTATAATTAAAATCCAAAATTAATATTACCAGTTATTGCAGAGGTATCTCCCCCTCCACTTTCTAATGTAAAAGTGAAAGAACCAGAACCGTCTTTATTAGATG
>JGI24006J15134_10000198_pt1 | contig 43775 bp, 61 predicted proteins | sample LinPmetageLP53_FD_15134 | JGI IMG/M metagenome (IMG submission 15134)
AAAACCAGAAGAAGCAATAGTTCTTCTAACAGAAGATGGATCTCCTGTTGATCCACCACCACCACCACCACCAGAAGCAACAGTGTTTATTTCCTGACCTCTGTAGTTGACAAAAAGACCTCTATCACCCGACAATCCAACTAAAACTGGTTTGGAAATATGACCATCTGTTGATGGTTCTATTGTTGTAATATTTCCTAAATTTGTTGGAGATATAAAATAAGGACATCCTACAGAGAGAGCAGCAGAAGTATCATTCACACTAGTAAACGAACCTTCAACTTCTCCATTAAAGGTAACTTCAAAGTCTGAATCTCCATTCACTCTAGAGATCATACCAACTGCCTCTGCGAAAGTAGATCCTCCAGATGCAATTGCCAGTGTGTAACCTGTGGTATCATTACTGCTTGCACGGACTACTTTACCGAAAGAAAAGCCATGAGAGATACCAGAAACTCTTCGTTTATTTACACCCTTTAGAATATCAACTCGACCGTCACTAGATCTTATACGAATAATTTCACCAGCAAGGGTAGTTCCAACTGGAATTGCATCTAGTTTATGCTCATTTCCTACAATTAAATCTGTTGCCGTCTGTTTAAACGAGAGGGTCTTTCCGTTTGTTTCACCGAACATAATTTTCTGTATGGAAGCATTGGCAAGAGTTCCACCACCAATTAGTTTGAGGTCTTGATTAGTAAACCAAGATCCTCCCACATTTAAGAAAAATGGAGCAGTGGTTCCTGAATTAAAATTAGGTCCAGTGAATGATCCAACCACCATACCCGCAGTCGCAGAACCTGAAACTGGACTATCGTCTCCATTAACGTTCACCAGTCCATTTGGAAAGGAAACCTCGCCGGCAGAAGAGAAACTAACACTACCTGTTACAACCAAATCACCACCAACCGTGATACCCTTTGATATAGTATCAGATACTTGCATAGCATAAGTACCGCCGACACCACCACCAGCAACGCCGCCGGTTACATCTAGTCCAACTCCTGCACCAATATCATAAACTTTGAGTAGGTTTAATTTGGCAATTATTTGATCATTTGTTAAATTACGCCAATCGTTGATCGTGTCTCCTAAAGAGACAAGAGCAATTTGTCCTGTATTTCCTGTAATATCGGCCATTAGTTTTCCCTGTGTTTATTTATAATCAACGATTATCCGATGATAGCAGTAGACTCATCAAAAGCCCAATAATATGATCCATTTTTATATTGTGCAATCGGCACAAAGAACTGAGATTGTTTTCTTTTAAACTGATTGGTTCTTAAAAAACCACCCGTAGAATTTAGGGTTATACCATATGCATATCGTGTCGCTCCGGGACCCCCACTATTTTTAAAATCTGTTCCTACTGGATCGAACAGCGTATCATCCTCTATGGTGCTTACTGATTTTATCTCCACATCAAATCCCACATAATGTTCTTCTTCAGGAGCAGTTATTTGTTCTGTATAAATTCCACTATGCTCAACGTTAGATGGTGGAATCGTAATCCAGAAACCATTTGGAATCTCAAATCCAGATGCTACAAGAGAAAAGTTCGTAAATAATTGTGTATTTTTAGAAATACTGAATTTATGAGTGCCTACGTTTACTGATATTGGTGAGGTCGAAGAATTCAAAGACTCTTCTTCTAAATCAATTCTGGGCTGTCCGTGTTTAAACAAAGTTCTATTCGTAGTAGAAATTTGATAAAGAAGAGTAGTTTGTAGTTCTAATAATTCTCTAGACTGCAATGCATATCCTGGCAAGAAACCTAAAGAAAGGTAATTCTTCGATGGCGTCCACGAATCGTTATACGGTGCTACGTCGAAAAAACTATGATACCAAGATTGATTTGCCATTTATTTTTCTCCTATCACTGCACTAGAGTGATTTTGCAGAAGAACACTTGTCCTTCTAATATATTGAATGTGTTCTTGTTTATGTATAAGAGATCTCCCGAACCAACCTTCAGTAGTGGTTGAGTTACTTGTTCGACTGCAAACGTAGCATTAGTAGCCGAAGTAATAATATCAGAAGTAGTAAATGGTCTCAGAGAACCAGTAGTATACAAGTCTGCCTTAGTGCTTGAACCACCACCTGCAAATGCATTTGGTCTCAAATCAATAACAGTTGACTTAGTTCTATCTGCTGCTATTTCTAATGTTGAATTTGGAAGAAGTCTTGTATCTGTAATTTTCTTCGCTGTTGCAATTTGAAAACCGCCGCCACTATCATCTCTAATTTTTAAAATAGGAGTTTGTCTAATGTTTAATTTAATATTTGTTCCATAACCCAACTCCGCCCCTGCAATTTTTCCTGCAAGAGTAGTTCCCTCAGAATATACAGGATTAGCGATTAATCCAAACGCAGCCATCGTTATGCCATTTGGTAATGCTCCAATAGATTCGTTTGTCTGAGATACATTTCCAGCAACCATGAGAGTTCTTGCTTGAAGAGTTGTTCTAGGATCGGTTGACAGATCCTTATTCACATCTCCATATGAAGTTTCTACTGTCATTATATCTTCGACTGATGCTGTGGTTACATAATCTCCATTTGAATTAGGGGAATCTAAAAGGCGTATGCCACCTCCAATGTAATCTTTTCCTTTTTCATCAATCGAATATCCAGTTAACTGAAAACCTTTGCCGGCAACAGGTGTTGTTCTCAGAGAAATTGACCCAGATGTTCCCATCCCGATAACTTCTGTTCTTGGCGTTGCTGTATCAAAATAGATATTTTTACCTGCGTCAATATTAACACGAAGATCATTGATAGATCCTCCAGTGGCTGCTATTTGATTTTGCTGCTGTCTAAATTTTGCACTAGTTTTGTTTGTTATTTCCACATCAGGATCTACTGGAGCAGGGACTGGTAACCACTTTGTTGTTAAAAAATCAATGTCTTTATCACCTACACTATACATGTATTTCCATGTATAATTATCAGCGAGAGTGAACGGCTCAGTATCAATTCTAGTTGGTTTTATTGTAGATGCTACTTGATTCCTTAAAAATCCAGTTTCACTATTCTTAATACAGAGATATACATTAAAATCATCTGTCATAACATATGGCTGATATTCTAATTCAATAGAACCAGTAAAACCAACTTGATAGTTGTACATATTTTTAGTTGAATCAAACCCGCTGTAAATTGTTCCCGAAGTCCAATTGATTCTTGGTACTACTGATGATACTTCATCGGGTGTTATTCTATCTAACATTACAATATTTTCGTAAACTTTTTCAGCAGAAGATAAAGAGTCTGGCTCTACGTCAGTGGGTGTACCTTCCTTTGCAACAAAGAAGAAAATCTGATTCTGCGAAAACATATTTGTTTGAAGAGTTGATGTCATCAAGGCTCTTAAACCAGCAATGCTGGTATTTTCTGGTGTTGCAAAACTTGTATTTATGTTACTGGTCATTATTTTCCTCTTATGCTAACGTACAATTGGTCAGTAATTCAGTCGGATCATTTGGAGAACTATTGGCACCTTTAGTTGGATCAGGAACTAATGATTGAATCTGTCCAAGTATCATGTCACCAAATGCAGTTCCAGTTGTTGGTCCAATCGCCCATGTATTTGGGTGATTGAAGACTGTCCACAATGTATATCCTCTACTATTGGCACTAATATATGTATCTTCTGTATAAGTGTATCCACTTGCTCCTGCTGCTGCTCCAAAAGTATATCCAATTGGAAACTTGTCGGGATCGTGTTTTGCTGTACCACAGTTTACTGTACCTGTTATACCAAGTGGACTGTATTTGAATGGATTGAAACCACAAGGAAACCAATCATATCCCGGTTGAAATACATTACATGTTCCGTTAAATGGATCTCTTGGATTTAATACCGTATTAAATTGATATGCCAAGTAATGACCAACTAACATAGGTTCAACATATCCTGTATCAATCGGACCTGGCGCAGCAGGAACATACACATCTGGCCCTACATTATTAAACAATAAAAATCCAGAAGGATGTGCAATTTCACGAACTGCTGATAAATTAAATTTTCCCTGATCATCATCTGTTGTTGCTTTAACAACATACGAAAATTCTTGGTAATATTTATCTCTAAATCTAACCCCATCACTAAGCAAACTTCTGCTGTCTTTCCAATAACCTTCGTATTTATTTCCTATAGCATCTGAGTCATCCTCTAGATTAGGAACCCATATAGAATCAGACAAAAATAACAGTTGAACTTTAGGATAATCGAAATCAATTTCGGCTGGATCTAGATTATAAACAGAAGAAAGAATAAACCTAATAGATTCTTCGGTTCCTTTGGTAAGATAAAATTGTCTGACGAAAGACAAAAAACGTCTGAGATCTACGATTGAATTGGACGGATCAGACCAATTGAATTGACTATTTTCTGGCCATAATTTAGCAAGTAATTCTTTATGGTGTGATAATAGATCGTTACTGACAGTATTTAAATCCATAAGATATGGAATTTTATCAATCCCGTTTGAGATTCCTAACCATTCAAAGTAGGCCTCTATAAACTTAACATAAAGATCATAGTTTTCTACAACGTGACTTGGTAAACGATCTTTAATGTAGAAAGGAAACCGAGGAGTAACAACATCAGAAGCAGAGGTGTTTCGTTGGAATTGATCATTCCTACGTTCTTCGCCAACATTTTTTTCAAATTTTTGGAATTCTGAGTCGGTTGTTGTGATCATTGGCTTAGTCCTATTGACCCAATAGTTCCTAGTTTATATGTTGCCTGCTTTAACGCTTTTACTGATTTGGTTGTGGGAACCATGTGAATAGTCAAATCCTTTGTTCCTGCATCAGCCTTGCCTTTGCCTGCATCCCAATCAGAAAAACCTAAAATTGAAATATTACCTGTATTGTAATCTACTGTCCCTAACCTATAGTTAAATATTCTACCGGAGTTTAATCCACCGAATATAATAAAACCGTTTCCATCATCACGCAAGAAACCAACATTTTCTGGTTCAGCCAGCGATTCGTTTATATAGAATAGATCTGTAAACAAACTTTCTGGTACTACACTATTTGCAAAAGATATGTACAGGTTTCTATCGATACTTGTATCCGTATAAGTATCATTACTAAAAGAAGATGATATATCAATATCGAGATCAATAGATCGGATCGCTGGATTTTCCTCTACAATTTCTGATGTTATTTTACTGTAAGGTAATATGCCCCTAAACGAACATGCAGGATTGTAGTTTAAAATTTTAGTTTCTGCTATTTCTCGTAAACCAATACCTGAAGAATTTATAGTCGGATCATAAACAAGGGTTCCTGATGTAATGTTAACATCATAACATTGTCTATCCTTAAACTCAGGAAGAATACCGACTACTGTTTTCTCTTGTAACTTGGCTGCAAAATTAGAAAGTTCTTCGGCACTAAATGTTGTGCCACTCGCATCTTTAATTGTTGATAAGAAAAGCCTTCCATATTGTGGTGGATTGTTCTCTTCACCTCCCCATGCAGTTGCATCATATACTTCTGGATTATCTACTTTAAATACAATTTCGGCATCATTTGCTGTAACTGCTCTGTTTTGTGCTTGGAAGTAAGAAGGAGCATTTCTTCTAATACTTTCTGCATCTTCTCTCTCCTGTCCACCGAAAGATGCAGTTATAACTTCGATGGTAAGACCTTCTGANGTAAACGAGTTCTCTCCGTTAGCATTATTAATACCATTGGGTGTAAGGTATAATGCTCTGACATCAGAACCATCTGGAACTACTTCACCGTATGTACCATCACCGAATGATAATTCATATGCACCAGAGAAAATTGGATCAATAAAAAATACTTTGGATGCAGGGCCAAGGGCAGAAATTCTATCTGCTTTTTTGTACTCAACTCCACCAACAGAAACTCGTACTGAAGATATGTCTACTTGTTCTGGTAGAATAATCTTACCGAAGGAGTAGTTTGTGTTTGTTGTTTGACTGTTCGTTGAATTCTGATATACAGTAACTTGACCTGAGAATCTACTACCATCAGCCCCCAATGTAGTTTGAGATATCGTAGTAAAAACATAACCTGTATCTGCCCCTTGAAAAACAGTACCAACAGGAACTGATGTCTCGTCGGAGGTTATTTTTAATACTGCTCTAGAAGCAATTCTGGATCTCGGAGTATAACCAACAAGTCTTGCCAAAGACATTAAGGAATCTCGTTTTTGTGCAGAGTCAACAAAACTTTCATTAGCAAGAAAGTTTGTATATGTAGAAAAGAAGGCTGTATTATATGCCAACAAATCTATCATAGTAGACAGAGCAGATCCAGTAAAATCATAATCAGTGAACTCTGGTTTGGTTTTTATAAAATCAGTAAGTGATGTTTTGACTTGCTCAAAGTCAGTTTTACTTAAATTGATAAATGAGTCGGCCATATTATTTTACTCTCTCTATGGTTATATCGATTGTATCTTGTGAATCTAGATAGTTGTAATTAATACTTACAGTAAGTGTAGAACTCACTTCATTAAATCCTGTTAAAACTTCAAGCAACGTTACTCTTGGTTCTGCTTCATTGATTAGATTTATAATACTGGTTCTTAACTCGCCTAGAATACCTTGACTAAAATTAGAAAACAATGTATCATACAAATTAGCACCCAGAGAAGGACGAAATGGTCTTTCATAATAATTAGTCAACACTAAATTTCTTAGTGATTGTTTTATTGCGTTATCATCGAATTTACGAGAGACATCACCATTCGCTGCTTTGGCGAAATTAAAATCTATATCAGAATATCGATACCTATCTGTTACTTTTGCCATATCTTATGTATGCCTTATTATTGCTGTTCGGAATCTTGAAATCCTTTATTTGGATCGAATGGTAAACTGTCTCTATTCAGTCTAACCTTCATAGCATCTCTTTTACCAGTGAAAGTTCTTCTGATTCCTGTAACAAGGAAACGTCCTGATGAGGTATTTAAATTTTCATCTCGAACTGTTTGTCCTGGCGTTATTTCTATAGATGGACTTAGTGGAATATCAACTCCAACAATCATACCAATTTCTAGATTTATATCCATTGGTAAAGTTATCTCGATTTCTTGTGACTGAATTAGATTCATCTGGGCTCGTCTATACATCAATTGGTGTTCAGGTGTTGACCAATATCGGTTCCAAGCGTATGTACAGTATTTGGCATACTCAAGTGATTTAGATGACTCCAGAACAACGTTATCTGTACCACCTTTTTCGCCACCAACACAAGTACCACCACAGTCTAAAAATCTTTGCCAGTCTTCCTTATTATATACGGGAGCCGATTGATCATATAATCCCAAGTTTCTGTTTGGAACATAAGCCGTATTTGCTCCCTGTTCTGCAAGAACACCTCGAAGGACGGCTGTGGGGGCCTTGTCGGTGCCAGGATTTCCTAATTGATAATTAGTTTGACCAACAACTCCATCGCTGCCCGTAGTATAAGGACTTGTTCCAAACTGTTTTAGGATGCTAATGTAGTTACTATCTATCCAATTATTTTTATAATCGTGTGTGAAGAAAGGCGCAGTTCGGATGATTCCATAATCATAGGGTGAACCATTAGAATACCTATCAGGCCACTTTACTTCAACTTCAGATATTTCCCATTCAACTACTTTCCAAGAATAAAATAGTACATTTCCTTGACCACCGCCGCCGAAGGTGCCGTCATCACCGGTCCCCTCCTGCTTGACTAATTCCTCTACTTGCTTTGACACATATGGAACCTGAATAGTATCACCTTGATAATCATATTGACCACATAATTGTGGTATAGCACAAGTTTTTACAAAATCATACATTCTGTTTGTTACATATTCTACTTCAATGTTCCTCTCAAAACCCCTTTTACTTCCTACCAGTATACCGTTTTGACCATCGGAATCCGGATTGATACCGGAGCCAAATCCTCCCGTGCCAAACAAACATCTACAATCATTTTCTATCCCTTCTCCCGAGCCAAGACCCCCTTGGTTCTGCTGACCCCCTCCGAAACCGCAATCAGGATCGTTGCAAGTTTGAATTTCATCAATACTAGTTGTCTCCCAATTAAAGAATATTAGATGAGAAGGAATACCTTCTAATAAACCATCACCGCCCATCTGATCAAATATACTATTACCAAACGGCGTCGTGGAGGTAAACGAGGACCCGCCGCCAGACGACCATCCCAGTTGATTCTCCCAGCCGTTTTCGGATGCCGTTGCTTGATATGGAAGGGGAATAAATCCTGAAGAATCATATTCATAAAAGTCTTTGAGAAAGAGAGTACTCTCGAAAAATTGAAAAGTTGTATCATCGAGGTAGGTGGAGGACCTATTAGGTCCAACATCAAAAAATCCCATAAACTCTTTAATATTAGGTAATCCAAATATCGGATTGATCCAATACCCATTCCAAAACATGTTATTATTGAAATTAATAGGATCACCATGCCATCCTCTGATTGCAGGTGAAACATATTCTGGTCCTAGATGTTCTCTAACTAAGCCACACTCTGATGGTATTTCTAAAAATTTATTTTTGATAGTAACACAATCAACAGGCAATTCATCATAAGGAAGTAGGGGTTCATCTGTAAAGCATCTTGGATATTCAAGCCCCTGAAACTCTTGATCTAAAAAAGGAATTACATTAGATTCAAATATTGGTAATGTGGTTGGGTCTACAGGAAGCCCCCCTAATCCCGCGGTGAAGTGTGTAGTTCTAAGATCTCTTCTCTTAGCCGTACATATACTCATATCATTTAACTCATCAGAGAACGAGTTATTATAGAAACCTATTATCCTATTTTCTATACACAAGTCATCTGTTACATAATAACCTCCATCTGGATCTAAAGGAGTGCCAGGAACAAATTGTCTGCACGATAACTTAATATCATTATCAAAATATTCTTGACCTAGATTAGTTATAATAGCATCATAATTTATACTTAACGCTTCATCTCTGCTTATACAATACTCGCAAAATTTATTATCCGGTCCTCTACCAAGTTTACCTTCTCCTGATTCTAACGTATTAATTCCTGCTTCTATTATAAGGTTGTGTTCATAGAATAATCTTTGAAGACATACTTCATAATACTCTCGTAGTGCCTTAATTATAGGCGTTTTAATTTTATCATGAACGGTTCTAAATTTAGCACCATCTAAAGTTGTTTGATTTAAAAACTGACTCTTGAAATATTCTTGGGGATTTAACATCCTCCATTGATTATTATAATAAGTTCCCGTCCCGCGTGGATCTGCACTGGAGTATGCAGAATTCACCGGCGACGAAGCGTTCATTGAATCTATAGTTCCCAACCAACTTTGATTACCTACACCCGAGTTTAAATACTTAGGTGGAATTTCAAGAAAACTAGGATCAGTATATTGGGTGCTTAAATTTATTTTGTCTGGAAGAATAGGATACTTCTCTACTTTTGACCATTTTTTATGATCCTCTAGATAATCGTATGTTAAACCTCCTTGAATAATTGCTTGTTCGTCTAGGACTGTTCTTCCTATGGATGTGTTTAGCCCAGATGGATCCATTACTTTTTGAAGTCCTTGCATACCCGATGGTAGAGATAGATAATATGCAGCGAATGGATTCTCTGGATTTAATTCATAATAAACAACTTCAGAAGATAAAGCCTGCATGTTTAGTAGATCCATAAAATCTACTTGCTTTTTTACTTCCAATTCAATAACTCTATCATATCCACCATTTTCATCGGTAGCCGGATTAGCAACGGAGTGACTATAACTTCTATCTAATTTAGGTTCTCTGAGATAACTATCGATAGATCTAAAATGCCACCCTCGAAGATCGTTCCAGCAAAGAAAGTTTGCCGCATTTGGATTTTCTTTAGAGACAGAGTTTTCAGCAAGTTCATTTAGGACTTCAAAAATTTGCTTAGGTCTGGCATCAGATCGACTCATGTCTCCTCGACTATAATTATTATTCCACCAGTAATTATTATCAACAACATTAGTATTATTCCTATCATCTAAATATGAAGGAATAAAATTCAGCCAGTTTGCAGTTGCTTCGATATCGAGTATTGGCTTATTAAGAAATTGCTTGTCGATTTTTATATCTTCAGCAAATAAACCTGCCTGAAATAACTTGTTAACGAAACCAACATCTTGATCTATAGGACTATCTTCGCTTTCATTATCGATTTGTAAAGATGTTTCTGTAGCAATTGGACCAATGTGTTGATTGTTTAGGTGCTTTTCTAGTTTAACAGAATCTATTAAATATTGGTATGTTGTAAAGTTTAAGGAATATGTTACCAGTGTGTTTGCTTCACTTGTGTTTGATGATATTTTATATACTTTGAATGTATTGGTAATTGGATACTGAGCGTATCCTTCGGTATTGCGATCTCGTTCTGAAGCATCTATCGTAAAAGTTAACCATTCATTTCCTACAAGACCACCCAGTTCACTCAACCATCCACTTTTATCTGCGACTACAAGAGATCCACTCATGCTTGATGTAAACATATCTTCTGTAAAGTCTAAACTAATTAAATCACTATCAAGGGATACCCTGACCTCTTTTCCATCACCGGATGAGGTCTTGTCTTGTGATATTATTATACTACTCAATTCACCTTGAAATGCTTGGCCCATTTTTTATTCCACTTCATTAAATTGTTAATCTGCTTCTATTTGCGCCGGGAGATGAGGTTATCCTAGAATTAATTCCAACAGAAGGAAGTTGACTTAGTAATTTAGCAGCCTCTTTATATGCTTGTTCTTTTAACTCATTAGGAAACACTTTAATGTTTCTCTTTAAATCTGTTCTATATTCTTGTGAATATTTTACAGATCTAAAATAAATACTATAAGCATCGTTGTTTGGAAATTGGATGTACTTATATAAAAGTGTAGTGGTTAAATTAGTAGAACCCGTTGAGGGATCTAAAATCTTTTCATCTGGAGTATCTATAGAACTTCTCGAAGTGAAAGGACTAAGGGCTCTACCATCTTCAGTTTCAAAACCAGATATTGTAGTGTCTGGTGTTCGTACTAACTTAGCCTCGTGTATGTTAACTAATTCATTGTCAGTATTTATCACGCCAAATAAATCTCCTTCTTGAAGACGCACACCCGAAGAATTTATTATATCAATATCTATAGCAAAGAATATTTTTCTTGTATCTACAATCGTAGAAGTGAATGGATTTTCTTCATCTATACTAAGATCATTCTTTACTCTAACTACCGTGTCACCAACATTAAATGGATACAATGAGGAACCATTAACAGGTAAATAACTGACAACATCAACTTCATATGATTTATTATCGATGTCTTGATCTAAACCACTTCTAGGCCAATCTCGAAATGGGTCGGTCATATCATTGAATAACATAATTAACCAATACCATTCAGAACTACCATATAATTTAGTGGCAACTATATCAGGTGTTTCGCCATACTGTACGACATATTCTTTGTACCCTTTCAAGTTACCAAAGGTATCTACAAATTTTACTCTACGAAGAATATCAACAACTTGCTTAGTGTCAGGAGTTCCACCAATTCCATTTGGAAAATTTGTAAACGATGATTTTGGAAATAATTTACTAAACATCAGACATCTCCTCTACGAAATATATTGTCCGCTGTATGGACTGCGATATCTTGGAATGATAATGTTATTTCAACACTCTGGAAGTAATCGTCACTTGGTGTTTCTACTTCAGATGAACCTTGAAGTATTCTACCATCACCTTTAAGTAAAGTAGTTAATCCGTTTGCACTGAAGTTAGTTGCTATTGATGTGCAAAATGCCATTGGAATATAAGGGAATCCGTTATCTGTACCTGAAGGTTGCATAGTAATTTCCCATTGATGTGGGAATTTAAATGCTGTATCTGTTTGTCCTCTAAATGCATCATTTATAGAACTTCCTATATCGCCGGCTAATGAAGTAAAATCGACATTACCCAACCCTGTTGTTTCAGGATAACATGTTTTCTTTAAATACTTTATTATAGAAACAATTGCTATGGCATCTTGAGCGTTTTTAGCAAAGAGGTTGAATGTAAAGTTATGCGATCTCAGTGATGGCCCATTAAACAACAATTCTTCTTTGGGATTTAATTTCCTACCAAAATTAGCAGCAATTGCTTGTCCTACTCCTAGTACATCAGCACCTTGAGCCGCAGAACCAATTAAATCCACCACTCCTCCAATCACATCACCATTCCCCATAAATCCGTTAGCAATTTTAGCAATTCCACCTTCTTTAAGTAAACTAACTTGATCGTAGTTAAACGTATCTGTGGATGAAATATTATTAGGAACTGCTAAACGAATTGGAGGCATAGTTGTATTATTTAATGGAGCAGCAACACCAGCCTTTTTTCTTTCTAATAATGTTTTATATGGTCTAGGTTGCATTTGTAGATAAGGCGTACCAGCCGTATCTTGATGAACGTTTGGGGGATAACTTACAGACCTTGCTGCTAGTTGTGAAATACTTTGTCCGAATAATCCCATGAATTGTTCCCTATAAATAGTAGTATGGCATATAAAACAAAATACTCACCAGAAAATCCTCAAAAGTATATAGGTAACCCAAACAACATAATTTGTCGTTCTTTGTGGGAACGTAGAGTTTGTAGGTTCCTAGACGAAAATACCAAAATTATTCGATGGGGTTCTGAAGAACTATATGTTCCATACTACTCTCCTGTCGATAGGAAGAACCACAAATACTATCCCGACTTCATCCTGGAAAAGGCAGATGAAAACGGAGAAGTAAAAACCCTTGTAGTAGAAGTGAAACCCGAAAAGCAAACCAAACCACCAAAACAGCCTAAAAAGAAGACTAGGAACTACCTTCGTGAGTGTATGACCTACGAAACTAATATGGCTAAATGGAAAGCAGCAAAAGAATANTGCGAGAAGAAGGNTTGGGAGTTTATCGTAATNACAGAANTNGATATTTTCTCTAAGTANGGCNTATATACAGAGGAGAAAANNATGACAGGATTTAACGCCAGCCAACTCAATGGAATTGATAGACTTGCCTTTAGTTCTTTATCAAACAGAACCAAAGGTAGCACAAAACCTGTTTTTCATAAGCACACATTTGATGTCATTATAACTCCCCTTGGAACAGATGTTGCCCAGTTAGGATCATTTAATACAGCAGATGGTAGTATTGTTGTTTTAAATTGTACTATGCCTGGAAAGCAAATAGCAACGAACGAAAAAGTTATCTGGGGACCAGCATATAACGTTCCATATGCTAGAGTCTACAGTGGTGACTTTGAAATGACAGTAATGTATGACAAGTCGTTTCATCAGTATATCAACAGTTGGATGAATTTAGTTATGAGTTCCCCTGGCGACAGAGCGGCTTATTATGACAACATTTTGGGTTCTATTCAACTCAGAATGTATGATCAAACTAGAACCAATTCAACTACATATACACTGGAAGATTGTTTCCCAATAACAATAGGTGGTATTGATTTAGATGCAGGATCACAAAACACCTACCAAACTATGACTGTATCGTGGTCCTTTAGAGAATATACATTAGGAGATTGAAATGAAGTTAGTTGATATGCTTAAGTCTGAGATACCAGAATACACTGTGAGCGTGAATTCAAATAAAATGAAGTTCAGACCCTTCTTGGTGAAGGAAGAAAAGAATCTGTTATTAGTTGTAGAAGAGGGAGAGATGACCGATGTCATGAGGGCAATTAAAAATGTCCTAGAAAGTTGCTTTGAAGATTTAGACACCAGTAAACTTGCTATGGCAGAAGCAGAATATCTGTTTCTCAAGTTACGACAACGATCAGTAAGTGATACGCTAGAACTATTGTATCGCCCTGGCGGAGGCAAAACACCCAGTAAGGTTAGTATAAATCTGAATGATATTGCCTGTCCAAAAAGAACAAAGAAGACAGGCAGTAAAATAAAGATTACAGATAAGATTTCTGTGAGTCTAAAAGATATTACATTGGACGATGTTATTCGTGAGGGTGTCAACATATATACACCAACTAGAGAAGAAAGTATCAAAATTATATCAATCATGATAGATCAGGTCACTATGGATGAAGAGGTATTGAGTTACACTGATATTTCGGCTAAAGACAGATTAGATTTTGTAGAGGCTATGACAGAAGAACAGTTTAGTAAATTGGTGGCATATGCTAAGGATGCACCTGTACTAACTTACACATACGAAAAGGATGATGTAGATTTTACATTAACAGGACTAAATGATTTTTTCTCTTTAGTGTCTCTCACATAAACTTAGAGACATTCATGAAACTAACCTTTCAGTTAATGCACCACTACAACTATTCATATAGTGATATCATGAACTGGATTCCGTGGGAAAGAGAAGTATACTTATCCCAACTACAACGATGGTTACAGGAAGAGCAGAAAATAAAAGCACAAAACAAAAGGTAAGCCATGCGATCATCAGACGAAGCAAATATTAAACGCCAAGAAAAGACTCGTAAAGAACTTCAATCATTTCTTAAACTTGCAAGTAAAAATGAAAAGAAGGTCGGGAAGAGTCTAGATACGAATTCTAGAGGTGCTTTGACTGCTAAAGGAAGAAGGGCTCTAAAAAAGAAAGGCCCTCAAACCAGATCAGAAGGTGGAAGAACTAGAGGGCGAACAAATTGATAGTATTGCGAGTGCTGTTGGTGGTAGCATCAGGGGAGCCGCAGAAGGACTCGTAGATTCCGCAGTAGATAAAATAACTCCTGGCGTATTAAAACCTGCAAGAGATTTTCTTCGTTTAAGGGGTGATCAGAAAAAGACTAAGAAGTTACTTGCTACTCAACGTAAGAAATTTAAAGCAAAAGTAGACGAAGCAAATGTAAAGTATCCAGGCGCAGCAAAAAAACTATTCGACTCGTTCCTCCGAAATTACAAGGGTGATCCTGCTGATGCTTATGAAGCATTTCTTGATACACTCATAAAGGCTGAGAACGTAACTAAAGACTCATATGAGTCTTTACTAGAAACCATAAGTGGTGGTGCAGATGATCCCGATGTTTTAGATGCTGCGTTAAAGGACTCAATGGAAGATGCAGGCGTTGACACCCAAGGAAAAGGTCTAGGTGGACTAAGGTTTGGTGGTCAAGACATCTCACCTAAATCATCTGGTGGCGGAGGTGGTGGAGGTGGTGGTGGAGGTGGTTCTGAAGTAGAAGCAAAACTCGAAACAATGATCCAAGTTCTTGGTTTCATAAACAACGATGTCTCTAAAATAGCAAGTGGCGCACCAACCAAATTAGACAAGAAAGAGAATAAATTAGAAGCAAGTAGAAGTCAGTCTAGCGTTAATACTATAACCGAAGTAGTAGGAACCGGAGGAGAAGGAGAATCTGGTGGTGGACTTCTTGGTAGTCTTGCTGGAATGGCAGGATCTATCACTGGACTTATTGCTGGTGTTGGTGGGTTAGGAGGAATTCTTGCAGCACTGGGACCAGCCGCAATAATAGCAGGTAAAGGACTTGCAATAGCCGCAGCCGCAGGAGCAGCAGCATATGCAGGATATAAAGTAGGTGGATTATTAAACGACTTAGGTGAAAATATATCACAAGGTCTAGGTTTCGATCCGGGACAGTTTCAGGATGGATTAGTTAATGTTGCACTAGGACCGTTGGGGATGATCCCCGGAGTTAAGAGTATGCTTGGTTTAGGGGATGTTAGTGAACAGATGAAACGGGAGAGAGAAGGTGGTGTGATGAAAGGTGCTATTGATCAAGCAGAAATTGCTGGACCCTTAACTGGAGATGATTCTAAGGAAGCAAAAATTGCAAAATATGTTCTTCCCACCCTACAAGCATCATCTTTCATACCAGAGATGCTTGAACATAGAGCATTAGCAAACCCCGGAGTTGCAAAAAAGGTATTGGCTCTAAACGCATTCAATCAACAAAACGGTTCTGGTGTAAGAGTATCGGAGAAAAAGATAAAAGATTTTATTGGACAAGCAGAAGGAGTAGGACCACTCGATTTAGCATCTATTGAAGCAAGCGGAGATAACCTAACTTCAATAGCACCATCAGCAACTACAGCCGTACAAACTACGGCTGCAATAGATGCAAGTACTGCTTCGAATGTAGGAATGTCAACTGGTGGCGGTGGCGGCGGGGCTGCTATAGTTGACGCTTCGAGTAGATCATCTTCAAATACAACGAATAATAATGTACAGACATCGGGTGTAGGACAAGGCGATTCTACGATAAAAGCATCACTAATGAAAAATGGCAGTACGAATGCTACACAGAGGGCATAATAGAAAAGGGGAGTGACCGAAGTCACTCCCCTGATCATCTCTCTCCTCTTATTCACTCATCATCTGCTGCGAGTTTGTTGAAGAAGGACAGTGCGTCCTCTTCAGTCTCAGCAGTGGGAGCGGCCGCGGGAGCAGTAGTGACTTCAGGCTCACTAGTCTCTGCGGTCTCAGTAACAGCATCATCCCGTGTGGAACGAACATCGTTACCAAGAACGTCATTGAGACGTGCCTTGAGTTCCTCGTATGACTTGAACTCACTGGGAGCAATGATCTCTGCGAGAGAGTGTTCAGACTTCCAGAGATCCTCAAGACGAGAATCGTCACCATCAAACAAAGCAGACTGCGATTCAAACTCGCTCTTGTCGTAGTTGATGTAACCAGCAACCTTACGAACCTTGAGTTTAAAGTTGGCACCCTTCCAGAAGTCAAACGGATCGACTGGAGTTTCATCTGCGAATTCAGGCTTCATAGATTCCTGAATCTTGTCGAAGATCTTCTTACCATACTTGTAGAGGAAGACCTTACCCTCATTCTGTGGGTTGCTGGGATCGCTCACCACAAGAATGTTACTGATGTAGGAGAGACGACGCTTACGCTGTCGAGCAATATCCTTATCAGATTCAAGTCCGCTGTTCCAAAGATCGTTGTTTACCTCACAGAGTGGACACTTGCCACCGATAGTGGTAGGACAGTTCTCAATGAACCAGCCACCCTTACCCTGAAATCCGTGAGTGTAAAGACGAGCGAACGGGAGTTCCTCATCGCCTGGAGCGGGGAGGAATCGAATAACGGCATAACCGTTGCTCGACTTGTCTAGTTCGGGACGCCAGTAACGGTCATCCTTGTAAGACTTCTTGTCATTCATCTTTTCCATCTTGTCTGAGAGAGCAGATACGTCTCCGCTTCTCTTCTTCATGTCTGAAAAGCCCATATGCTTTTCCTTTCTTTAGGGGTCTACCCTAATCTTAGTTACGCAAGGAACTACCTTGCACGAGTTATGTTTATTATAACACCCATTAGTCATTTGTCAACTAAGGTTGTATTTTATTTTTCTTTCTTTTCTTATCATTTTGCCTATAATCTTTACTCTGTTGATCTTTCATTCTCCAGCCTTCTACTACCTCTATAGCCTTACTACGAGTAAGATCTCTTTTCTCCATGACTTTTTCTACATCACTATAAAATTTATCATTCTTAATTATCTTGAATGACTTTTTATAGCCTTGTCGTCTATTCCTATTTTTCCATCCAGAGAATGTGTGCTGGTTCATGACATCAAATCGGGAGTTTTGCTGAGGTTAGTTGAGGCAAGATATTGAGATCTCTGCCTTCGATTTCTAACTTCTCGATGATAGGCTTTGTGAGAGTCTTCGCAACGAAAACTGGATCGATGTCGTATTCTTCACAAATACTCAATATGGCTTCAACGTATGTTCCGCCATTTTCTTTCACATAAGTCTCAATCTCATGAGGGAAATTAATATCTTCAATCATTATGAATCCTTTTGGGTGTTGGTTACTCTTATATATATTAAAGATCAGAATATCAAATCGGAGTAGATCATGCCTGATAATATCATTATCGCCAGCGGACCTTCTGGAGCCACATATAACATGGCCACAGACTTTGGTTTCGGAACGACCGCAGATGCACACGTTCAAATTATTAAACCCGTCTTCGGCGACGACACCACTTCAACTCGCGTATCAAATACTAATCCTATGCCTGTTCAGTTGTTCTCTGGATTTTCTGGAGGATCAACTGCGTCTATTATAGAGGATGGTGAACTGAAAGTCAAGGGTACTCTAACCATTGGTAACTCGTTGGCTGTTTATGGAACTACAGGATCACTCAAGGTATTCGTTGCTGGTGGATTAACAGGAACGCCAGGTGGGTCTGGTGCTATTGGTTCTATTGGTAATCCAGCAGTATATTCTGCCGTTGAAGTTACTGGATCGATGCAGGGTATTTCTGGTGGTCAAGCACTCGCTGTGTCTGCAACTGATCTAGATATTCGTAACTTATCTGCCGGAGTTATTGGTTACTCTGGAGTTACACTCACAGACTCTGTGGCTGTTCAAGGAATCTCTGGTGGAATGGCAGTTTCCGTATCTGCCACTAATCTTGATATTCGCAACCTAACTTCTGCCACAGATATAGTCACTGTGGTTGGAACTAGTGCCGACATAGGCATCACAGGAACCGTTACTGCTACCGCAACTAATCTAGACATCCGCGATCTCGCAGCAGGAACAGACTCTGTATCGGTCTATGCTGCATCAGGAGGAACAACTCTCCCCGTAGAACTATATTCTGGTGGAACCCCTCTAGGGGTCTCTGGAGACGCTCTGAAGGTAGCATTCGATAGTGTCACTGGCGTAACATTCTCGGTCAGTGTAGCACCCAATATTGGAGTGTCTAATACATCAGGAACTACCCTAGCAGTTGAAGGTAAGGCAGGAATGGTTCCTGTTAAAGTAAATGGAATAGGTGATGGGGGCGTCGTTCTTGTTGGCGCCTCAGATCTTGATATTAGAAATCTATCTGCCGCGGATGAAGTTACTGTGGTCGGAGCGGTATCAACTAATATTGCTTCTGTAAACACAAAAATTACAGGAGTTGATACAAAATTAGGAACACTGAATAACAACGTTACTTCAACTAATAGTAAAATAGATACTGCAAATACATCTCTTACAAACCTTTCAAATTCCGTAACAACCGTAGGAAAGGATAAGTTTGTACAAACAAGTGTCAATCAAGTCATACCTCCCGCAAAATTATTCGTTCAAACTATGACTATCACTGGAATTGGTAAACCATTAAAGAAACAAGTTCTACAGAATGGTGTAACCATCAAGTCATCTACAAATAACGTAGGAACAATCTATGTTGGTGGAACTAGTATTCAGAATAACGTGGCAGAAGGATATCCACTAGAAGCAGGAGAAGAAATATTCTTAAGTATTGGAAATGCAAATGCTGTTTATATGAGAACTTCTGCTGGTAGATCATCTACTGTTCATGTAATCGGATCTTGATATGAATAGAAATAATAGAATTAAAAAACGTAATAAGGGTGCTGAAACTTCACCTGTAATGATACGGGAGAATACATCCATTTTATATGGAATATATTTTGCTACATCAAATACTGATTTTCTTCTTACAGAACAAAAAACTAGATTTTCTATTCGACCAAATGTTGTATTGAAATCGGATCGAAAAACGGTAGTATTCGATTATTCAAATATAGGCACAGAAAAAAATATATTCGATGGCTTTTTCCGTGGTATTTCTGCTGGGACAACTTTGGGGTTAGGTGGTGGGATTGTTTCAACGTGTAACTATATTAACGAAATTAATGGAACTTCGTTAACTGACTTTGCTGATACTTATACAATTTCTACTATTGACGTTGATAGTAAAATTATAATAGGAGAAAAAGAATCAGCAATTTCATCGACTACTGCTGTTTCATTTGAGGGAAATTATTTTATAGATTTACCACAATGGACCAAAACACAGTCTAACCAAACATCAACACCTATTAAAAAAATTATCAATATACTGCCTAACCAGGCTTTATCAAAAATTGGTGTTCGCATAGGTTCTGTACTTGAATTCAAAAAAACTACAAGTAATAATAATAAATTTACTGTAGTAGATATACAAAACGAAAATGGATTTGAGGTTATTAAGGTAGAAGAACCTATTACACAAGAAGATGCTTCGAGTAATCAAATCATTATATCTGTTTATGGAAAACTATCAGAACAACCTAATATAATTGAAACTGGACCATTTTCAGTGCAAGGTTATTATCCACTTTATACAACTATAGCAGGTGCAGTAGCAGCAAGTCCCGATCCTACTTCGATTAGAGACGGTGAAACTACCGTGGGCTATCATACGCATATATTAAATGGAACAAAATATTATATGCCGAACGGATTGGGAGGACCTGGATCTGGTTCACAATTCCACGGAGATTACGAAGTTGAAGTTGAAGTTGAAGTTTCGACACCTCTTGTTCAGAGAAGAACAAACACTACTAGATCAGTAGTAAGAACTGCATCTTCTACGTCCACTACACCTTCTACACCTTATGTACCGCCTTCCGCACCTTCTACACCCTCTGCGCCCTCTGCGCCCACCGCACCTTCTACACCTTACGTGCCGCCTTCCGCGCCTTCTACGCCTTATGTACCACCTTCATCTCCAAGTCCACCTAGTAGTGGCGGCGGTGGGTATGGAGGAGGAGGGTATTGATTAGTCGTCGCCTTCACTTTGATTATTTGCTTGGTCTATCATTTCTTTAATTCCAGTCTTCATTGGTTTTGATTCTGGAATTTCTCTTGCTTTAAACTTAATAGGACCGTCATCAAACTTTTGGGTTTGTTGCGAGTTCGTAAGTTTCATTTGGTTCTGGAGTTCTTCTAACTGTTCCAGCCAATTTTGAAAGCCCTGTCCATAGTTCATAACGATCTCTTCACCTTCCTTGATAGTATCAAGGGCAGTTAGAGCAGTAACGGACTCATTGTAATCATGAACTAAAACAGCGTTAGGTTCGAGAGAGTGGTTGGTAAACTGACAATATCCAAATGGAATAGCAAAGTTAATACCTTCCTTCTGACACTTTTCACAGTCACAATTAATACCATATGAGTAGTGATGAAGAGCAGGATCACGATTCTCGTTCTGTGACCTGTGTGTGGTACGGATAAAGATCGTCTCCTCAATAACCTCACCCTTTTCGATCGCTTCTTTTGCGAAGAGACCGTAACGATGGAGATCAGACTGACGAACAGCAACCTTCGTTGAAATCTTTAGTTCTTCTTTCATGATGAATATCCTTTAAAGTATATATTACCGTGCCCGAGAGTACTCTCGGTTGAGTCGTCGGACGTTTTCCTTACCCTTAGCAATGAACAACTCACCCGCAGTCTTATGCGAGTAAATCATTCTTGCTACAACGGGCGCCGCGTGCTTGTCCGCACAGTTAACGCAGTAGTCAGTTTCACCGATCGCTTCAATGCGAGCAGCAGGAATTTCGTTGTTACAATCAAGACAGTTCATAATATTCGTTAGGGTAGGGGCCGCGGTCGGCCCCAGTCCTGATACCTTCCAGATAAAGTAGTAAAGTAGTTCGGGTCGCGGCGGAATCGCTTTAGATATAATCTACGACGGCGAGAACACAGGAGTCGTTTTAGCATGTGTGGTGTCTCTATTGTAAGGGGACACCATATGTATCACTTTTCCTCGTCAAACCTTCCACGGAGAATTCGAGTATCCATACGATCACGGTACTGCTTCGGGTTCTCCCAGAGGCGAACATTGCCCATGAGATCCACCTTGCACTTCCAGATCATACCACACATTGCGAAGAAAGCAAGCGACATTCCGTATTCAATCGGAATAAATCCTGCGACCATTGCAATGCCAAGAAAAACATTGGTCACGGTCATAATAATCAACATTGTCATTGCGTACTGTTGTTCAAACATTCTTATTAATCCTATCCAAGAGTAGGTTCCACTTCATCAGTTGAGTTTCGTGTTCGGCAATTTTATTGTTTACAATCTCAAGAAGTTTGGGACTGTCGTATGAGTAGGCGCCACCCAAACCATTCATGCCTTCGTTCTTAATGAAAACAATGTCATGATCGGGGTGAGTGTGAATCTGATATGGTCCAGCAAAATCATGAATTTCGTCTTTCATTACTATTCCTTTCTGAGAAAAAGATAACGACACCAGCACATAGACTCCCAATGATCATACCAGAAAAAGCAATCAAAGAATCGTAGTTGTCAGATTGTGGCAAACCAAAGTGAAGAGTCAGTGCAAATCCTGTAATAAACATAGTAACGAATAGAACATAGATTAAAAATATCTTCACGGACTCACCTTCCTTACCTTGTTGTCACTACGAGAGAGCATCCACATCACGCCGTCTTCGTCTTCCCAAACCCAGAAAACTGGTTGAGACGGATCTTCGATGCGAACCAACCACAACTCAGTGGTTGCATTTTGGATCTCTTGATTCTCTTCGAGTTCCTTCTTGGTGTCGTCCCAACGAAAGAAGAAGGTCATTGAAATCAAAAGAGAAATGATTGCAATGCAAACCAGAAGTTCTAGCGTACTAAATGCTCTCATCGGTATCCTTGCCTCCACTCGTCGTTTGCTGCGTTTGCTTCATCCTTCGCGTACCATTCGCCGTAGATGATCAGAGACTCTGGATCAGGAGCAGGACCACGAGCGTCTGCTTCGACAATCTCTTGTCCTCGTTCAGAAATCCAACCATCAAACTCATCAGTCCATCGACACAGATCATTCTTGCCGATAATCTTACCAGTAATAAAACAGATGTCTTCCATACCAATCCATTCTTCTACCATACGGGGCAGAACCTTTACCATAGTCTTGTCATTCATACGAGCCACTTACCCCTTTTGATAATACGAGTAGTCTGAATACACTCACCGCGAGCGTGCATCTTTCGCTGCTTGGTGATTCCTTTACCCAAGCGAGAAGTGGGAATGCCACCGTGTTGACGAATGGCACCCCCCTCTTTCTCGGCTTCTAAATCGAACTGATCGAGATGTCGCTTCTTGTTCATTCACAAATTATACCACATCTACGGTCCGTGTCAAGTCCTGTCAGGTGGATAGGCAGGAATATTTTCCCCCATATCATTCCATCCATAAACTTTCCAAACATCACCCACCTGAAAATCTTCGGGTGCTATAACTCTCGACCACCAGACACCCTTGCCATACTGTCTACTGCCATCTGGTGGTTGAACTTGAGCATATCCCGACACATTGGCAGAGTCTGTTGCCAACTGGTGAATGATTTCTCCATCACGGTAGATCTCAATAACCCATTTTGCATTCGGGTTTGCTTCGGCCCATTCATCAACAGTCATTTCACCATCAGATAAGTTTACAGATTGATATCCGTAACATCCTGCTGAAATGGCGGCTGGTCCTCCTGATCCCGTGTCGTCTGCGACATCGAAATCACCCTTGACTAGATCAACCGCCACTCCGCTTTTGGGACGATGAAATGCCCTCCTCGGGCATTGTCGTTCGGAGTTTCGTTCATAGTCAAGAGTAGAATATGATCAGCAGTCTCCCACAAAGGATTGAAGTCCTCGGTAATCTCGACTGGATCATCAGGTGGATCGGTGGGGTCAACATCACCCCCACCGTTCGCTGCTTCGATCTGATCCTGCCAAGAATCCGAGATGGCTTGGAATAGAATTTCCATGTCCACCATATCCACTACACCATCTTTGTTTAGATCATATAGAGGATTGTCGGTTCCGAGTGCGCCAATCAAGAGTGTCTGATCAAGTTCATCGACCCAACCATCACCATTGAAGTCTGCAAGTTGTCCTTCGAGACGAGTTACGATGTCCCATATAACTGGGACTTCGATATTTTCGCCTGCTTCTACACGCTGACTCACGACGGTAATGATTCTCTTTGTGCTGGCTTCCCAACAAACTAAACCAGAATACTGTTCTGGAATAATAGGAATGATACCATCACTGAGTTGAACAGTAAGACGAATGCTCATAGTACGAGCAACTGAAGTGCTGTTCGTCCATTCGACTGTACCGTCTAGACCGAACGGTCCAACATAATCACCCATTGGTCGTTCATAAACTGCAACTACCTGTCGATCCCCCACATCACCTTCAGAAACGGTGAGAATGGATTCTACGCCTTCGTCGCTCAACTGAGGAACTCTAGTCGTTGTAGTTGGTTTGGGCATCCGTGGAGGACAATCAATGTCCTGTGCGAATGCACTATTACTTGCCAGTACGGCTGCTAGCGTTAATGATTTCGAGATCATCTGCTGCTCCCTTCGCTGATACCTTTACCCATGCTCTACTCCAGATATAACTGCACATCACTGCACCTGCGACACTCCACATGGCGATCTCTCCGCCCTCTGTGACGGGCCAGTTCTTTAACCAACCCGTGCCTTCAAGAAGTGGAAGTCCACCAATTCCAATTGCTGCCCAAAACTCCGTGGACTTAATACCGGGTTTTGGATCTGTCGTTGTCTTTACTGTAGCCATATTATGCTCCTAATAATTAGTCTGATGCTCCAAATCCCCACTCGTCCTCATTTGGATTTGCGGGTTTTCTTTCCTGTGCTGGTGGTGGTGGGTTCTCTGGATCGTAAGTTACCATTTCGGCAGTTACGCCCCACTTAGCAAAAATCTGTCCCATATCACCAGAATCGATTCTACCATCTTCATTGAGATCGAATTGTTCATAGTAACCTGCTCCCTTCATACCAAAGGCAGCAAGAACATGTCCGAGATCAGCAGAGTCGATTACACCGTCGTTGTTGTAATCCATTCCTCCACCACTGAGTCGTGCGACCTTCCAGTCGTAACCAGTAGGACGCTTATCACTGGTTGCACCTTTGACGAAATCGACAATCTCTTGTGTCGATTCACTGTCTTGTGTCAGGGGGAAACCACCCCACTTGTTTCCAAGCCAGTATAGTTTGCCGTTCTGTTCATCCTTAACAAAGGTAGGAGTACCAGAATCACCGCTCCAGATTGCTTCTCGTTCACCCATGATGTCGTCAACTTCATATTCAAAGTCATAGACGCGAGGGGGACGACCGCCGTAAGTGATAACCTTACCACCCTTAGTGTACATGTAGTGAAGCATACCCTGATTTGTCAACTGGTAAATCTTGCTTCCAACTGGCACATAAGCGATATCACATCCTTCGATTGGCGTGACATCTTCGGGTAGTTCTTCTTTGAATGTAATGATAATACGATCACCATTAAACTCGGTAGTTGATTCCCACTCAGGATAGTAGATCTTACCACTCTTGCCCATGAAACGCTGCTTGCGTTCTTGTGCAGGAACAGTTCTCCAATAATGACGGCAACCAATTGCGTGCTTGGGTGTAATCAAAACTGTTGCCCAGTAACCACTGTTCCAATTGTTGATGTCGCTTAGGTTGTTGTTACCTGCTTTATTATTGTATCGGCGATTGCGAACATTGAAGGACGAAAGATCAAGTCCGTCTTGCATAGCGAACGAACCCTTCTTCCAACCAACGGGAATACCCTCAGTTCGTGTTGGAGGCGCGCCACCGATGTATGTTGGTTCAGGATCGTAAGCGTAGCAATCGCTCTCTTCGTATGTGTATTGTAGTCTCATCGATGTCTCCTTTAATCAAAGCCCAAACACAAGTCGGATTCTTTCCCACAGGCCAGGAACATCTTCTGGATTGTTTTCTGCACGACGAGCAGCCCTACGAACCTCTGCGTCTGTAAGTAGAATCCACACAGGATGACCATCGACTCGAAGTCGAGCAGGCCAGTAGTGGGTTGCTTCTTTTTTAGTTTTTCTTTCTTCGTTTTCTTTGCGAGTATCCATAGTAGTTTCTCCACTACTATTTATAATCAATACTGAGGACGGGACTCGAACCCGTATGTCCGTAAGGACGGCAGATTTTAAGTCTGCTGCGTATGCCAATTCCGCCACCTCAGCGTTTGTTGCTATAGTATAACACACACCGAGGTAGTGTCAAGGGGTTTCCATGTAGTAGTTGATTAGACCCTGTGATGCTACGATATCCGTAGTTGGTGCCTTAGAACCAATTACATTTATCTTAACCTTTCCACTATTCGTCATTCTATAATCAACGTCACCGGCAAACCATTTACGATCATTAAGATTTGCTTGCCAGTAGTTCTTCCCCGCTAAAATTTTAGCCATATCTTCATTGGCACCCTTCGAGGCATTAAACTTCTTTGCAATTTCTCTACAGAAAAATGCAGTGACAGACTTGGGTAAGTTCTTGACAACAACAGCATCAACGCCGGAATAATTCTGAATGGCTTTAACTACCTTGTTAGTAGTAGGAGTCATCTTTCCTTGTCGCAATGGTTCATATACATCCGCATATGGATCTTTGATTTGCGTCTTAGAAAATCCCAATAGTTTCCTAATACCATATTCGTAAATTATAGGTTTTGCTTTTCCTCTTGGTCCACCTTTTTTCGCTATTGCTACAGTTACTCCAAGAGACTCTGCAACTTTAACTATATCTTTCAATGGAGAATTTGACAATGATTTAGAAGGCACTGATAATGCCTCAGGTAATAAGTTAGTAAAGAATGATGCAGCAGCACCCTTTCCATATTTGTTTGATACGGGAATAATTGAACCATCTTTCATACAGAAAAATACATCAACTCCACTGAATGCAGGATCAGTAGGAACACAAAAACGTGAAACCTTTCCCTTACCACTTAATATGTTTGGATGAAATGCCCTTGAAGCATAGGTGGACATACCAATCAATCCTGTTATGACTTCTCCTGCATATTTACCAAGTTGGTTCATTTCGTTTTTTGGAATTGATTCATTCCATTCAAATCGATTCCATTTCTTGCTCTTTTGGTACTTCTTAAAATCTTCAGTGATATAGTCTGGTACTTTAGAGTTGTCATCAAGACCCTTTACCATAGATGCAGCGATTTGATCAGCAGATGTAAAGGTTCTACATTCTACATCTTGAGTTCCATATCTTACTTTTTCTAATTTACCACCCAGAATTAGTGTTTCGGCTCGAACACCCAAAGTCTCAGACCCTGTGGGTCTATTCATTGTACTAGCAGAAACCTTACCAGATTGTCCCTGTTTACCAGCAGCACCACCAAACTCTGTTGACTTGGACATATAAGATGCCGGGATAAAATACTCTTGCTTTTCGCTAGCGTAAAAACCATTGTAAAATAGTTTACCAGTGAAACTAGAAAGTTTCTTAACTACAGCCGCTCTCTTTTGTTTTGTATTTATAGCAGTTTTAAGAATCTCTGTATCTCTAGTACCGACACGAAAAACGATTCCATTTATCTTAAATGTTTTGCTAGTGGTCGTACCATCAGAATCTTTTTCCATGATAAAAGAATGTCCTTCACTGAACAGCCTGATCAGTGTTTCAATTCTCCCATCTCTTTGTTTGAGTTGGGTAAGTCCGAGAGCAGCCATTTATAAACTCCTAATCAACAATCCCACTTACGAAGTGCTAATGCCTTACGAGTTGGTCTGCCCTTCTCGTCTTTCATGGCACCCTTCATCCCACCCATTCTAGCACAGAATGACTTGCGTCTCTTTGCTGCCTTACCGTCTGGGTTCTTGCTCGCAGTCTTGGACGATACGGGTGCTTTGAGATCACTACCGGGGTTCTCACGCTCGTAGGATGCTCTCCCTGCTGCGTTGAGACCACCCTCCTTGTTCTTCCCCTCTTTACGTTGCCATGCACCAGACGCTTCTCCTACGTCTTCCTTATCAGGCATATCTCTACGCTTGGTAACGGTAGTCTTACCGCCTGGTCCAACGGATCGAACCTCATAGCCTATCTTCTTCTTGGGATCGAGTTTGACCTTGATCTTTTTCTTTGCCTCTTCAACTGACACTTCTTCGTTGCTTTTGTTCTTCTCTGGTGCGGGGTTATTATCTTCTTGTTCTTTTCTTCTGGCACGAAGAGCAGCAAGGGACATTCCGCCCTTTCCACTTTTTTGATATGTGTGTCTATGTGATCCTTGTGGATCTCTGGTTCCTGTCATAACTTCATCGACCTGTTCCTCAGTCCCTTCGTTTCGAGGAACACAGTTAGGGACAACCTTTCCGCCCTTCATCTTTGTACCTCGTTGAACATGACTATCCCAACATGCCTCATCAACCTGCTCGACATCTTCGTTCGTACCATACGACTTCAAGGTTTTGGCGATTGCATCATTGCGACGAAGACCCTTGTGCTTTGGATCAGTATCATCAGTAGGACGTTTTGTTCCGACACGATATCTACTACCAGAATCGGAGTTTACATTAAATGCTTTTTCTCTTCTCTGGGCCCTGGCTACCTTTCTCTGAAGAGATCGTCTTGCTACGTTCTTTTCAGAAGCGGGCAGATCCTTTCTATTTGAAATAGCAGCACCGATTCTACCCGCATCCTTAGAACTAACGTCTTCATTAGTCCCATCACAACCACAATCCTCTACCAACTCATCACAATCATCATGAGAATTCATCTTTTCGTTTAGGTAATCAGTGAATGATTTCATTTCTTCTTTTCCTTCTTGTAGGGAACTACACGGTCGTCCATCGCATCATCTGAGTTTTCTGCATCGAGAGCAGCATCATTTCTCTCTCGTCGCTTCTTCTCTTCTGGTGTCTCGTCATCATAATACTCTAGAAAACTTTTCACTTAGGGCCTCGCAGTCTCATCTGAAGATCTCGCATCTTTCGTGGCTTGGTATTACCAGGCTTTCCAGCCTTGTCTGACTGATACTTCTTGACATAAGGGCGCGTTCAGCATCAGTTGATGGGAGTCTTACATTCGCCACTGTATTGCGAGTTGGGTTGTCTCGGTGCTTTCGATCACGCTCCTGTGCGGCAGTCATATCCTCAACACCTTCTCTGTTATTGAGCATAAATTTCTTATCTCGTTCTCGTCGTCTTGCTTCTCTATCACCTGCACTTGATTTCTCTGGGTGGCCTGGATTGTGAACATTCTTTGGTGTTCTAGCGGCTAGAATCTTTGCTGCTCTCTTGGCACTATCAGCCATTCCCTCGGCAACTCCATGCTCAACATGATCCTTGGTGAGACGGGGGTTTCTTACATTGCGGGAATCGTATGGTTTAGTCTTGGGCTTACGAGCAGTCTTAATAAGTCTACCAATGTCGTTTGCTTTGATGGGAAGGCCAGGACTATCATCCTTGTATGCAGGATGACCGCTGTATTTCGTGCGAACCTCTCCACTCGTTCGTGATCCCTTCGGCCCGCGATCTCGTTTGCCCTTACCAGTGACCTTACCAGTAATACCCTGATCTGGGTGAGCAGCGTCATACTTGATTGCTTCACCTACGGTAACGCGATCCATCGGACCCTTGAACATTGCACCCTTGTCGTTCTTGATGTGAACATTTCTACCATCAATCTTTACGACCTTACCCTTGACACCAGAACCACCTTTAGTGGCGTGTCCGAGGTGAACGGTATCACCGACCTTTGCTTCAATGACTTGTTCAACTTCTTCTCTCTTAAGTTCTGGTTCTAGTTTGTTCTTGCGAGCATCGAGACGAGAGAGTGCTGCAACCACGCCCTTTGCGGACTTGTTAGTTTTGGGGGAGTGTTTGCCAGTATAAAGATCACTCTGGACTTCTCCTCTTCTCTTGTGAACGTAAGAACGAAGAGTCTTCGATGAGACTTCATCAACCTGTTCTACATCTTCCTTGAAGACTTTCTTCATGCGAGGGCCTTCGTCGGTGCGTAGTATTTTACCACCATGCTTCTTCATGATCTTTGCCATCTGCTGATGCGCCCGTGTTGGACTACCGACACCTGCTCCTACTGGACCCTCTGTTCTGACCTTACCGTCACTGGTTCCAGTCGAAGATCCTAATCTTTTCTGTGAGATTTCTCGCATGAACTCTTGTGCGGTTTCTTTGTCTGCGAACTGAAACTCAAAGGATTCCGTTAGTTCGACATCTTCACCCATACGACCCCTGTAGTTTTTACCGAGGATCTTACGCATGTCGATATCAGTCTTCGCCTTTACCACACCCCTTTGTCGCTTTCGCAACTTGTCCATCTCACCCTTGTCTGCTTTCATATGACTTGGTTTGTCTGCCATTCGAGTGACACGCTGGGTGTTGTCCTTCTGTGCCTTGCTGATGTACGATCTTAAGGTTTTTACCGTGAGTTCATCAACCTGTTCAGCATCTTCGCGGGTATACTTCTTACCAATCGCCTTCTTTCTACCCTTAGTGCGGTTTGCCAACTCACGCTCTAGGTCTGCTCTGTGCTTATCAGAGACTGGTCCGAGTTTCTTTGCCTTCAAGACGTTCTTGATACCTTCGATGTCACCTCTTGCCTTATCTGCATAAGATCCGAGGGTATCGCGGTTGAGTTCGTCAACCTGCTCGACTGCTTCCATGACATCACTGACTTTCAAATATATGTCACTATCGGCATCATAATACTTTCCTGCCTTTGTATCATAGTAGAAGACTTTACCAGACTTCTTACTGCGGTATGGACCTTCGAGTCCTTCTTTCTCACGGTTGGGGTTTCTCGCACGATCGATTGGTGGAACGATAAACTTTTTCTGGTATGTCTTGTAGTGTGCCTTTGCAGACATCTCATCAACCTGTTCTACTTCTTCTCTCTTAAGTTCTGGTTCTAGTTTGTTCTTACGAGCATCAAGACGAGAGAGTGCATTAACAACTCCCCTGTTGTTTTTCTTGAGTTTAGAATCGTTATGTCCGCCATCTTCTCGGGAAAGATCCTTGACGGTTTGCTTTCGTCTCTTAGTAACATAAGACCGAAGGGTGTCTGACGAGACTTCATCAACTTGCTCGACTGACTCATACTTGCTACGGATACCATCTTTACGTTCCTGTTCAATCTGCTTGGCACGGGCTGCTTGATCCTTCCTGACCTGAGCATAATACCTCTGCATGGAAGGAGTCTTCTGTGCATCCTTCAATCCATCCTTGTGAGCAATTCCTGGCCCCATGGCCTCACCAATCTTTAGATTGAGTTTCTTATTGCTGGGATGCTGCGAACCCAAACGTCTTACGCCACTGGTTCTTGCCTTCTTGCGGTGGAGTGAATCCATTGCTCCGTGCATATCCTCGGGGGAATATGGCTTTCCATCCTTACCGCCATCCTTGCTCATACGATACTTGGTGCGGAGACGAATCTCTTCTGCCGACTTCCTTGAGTCGAACTCTGCCTCTTCTAGATCTTCGCCTGGATGATCATGCTCAACGTGATCGTAGTGTGCTTCTCCTAGATGGATCTGTAGGTCGTCCGTAGCGACTCCCTGCTCGATTCCATGCTCGAACATGACATCGTACCAGTCGATGTCACCGAACTCGTCAGGAGCAGCGTGCTGCGAGTGAATAGGGTTGCCATGTCCGAAGTCAGCGTGTTCAACATGGGTAGCACAGAAGTGAGTGCCCTTTGGATACTTGCCATGTAGTTTGGTGATTCTCTTCTTCTTTGCCTCACTGAGGTCAAGATCAATCAACTCATCGTCGATTTCGAAACCTTCGGTGTGGACGATCTTTCCGCCCTTTGCTTCGACCGAGATCTTGGCGCCCTTGTTATTGGCTTTAGAGAATGCAACAACGTCCTTTAGTTCTCCGTGTTCAGCACCACGGAAAGTATCGACTACCTTACCACCCTTAATGGCAACAACAGTAAAGGGACCATCCTTCTTACTTACCTTCAACGCTTCATCGAGATCGACTTCTTCATTGGTGGATTCCCAACTACCACCAGCGGCCTTGTAGTGCTTCGATGCCCATGCGTTAGCATAAGCAGAAGGATATACTTCAAACTTAGATTTGGCAGCAGAGATTGACTTGGTCCATAAAGCAGGATTAGTGGGTTTGTTCTTCTCGTTGAGAAGATCTTCATTAATCTGCTCATTAATCATGTCGTTTAAAAATTCTTTTGCTGATTTCATATCTCGATCTTCCTTCTTAATATTGTTTGAAACGTTGATGGGTTTATTACCCGTTCCTGGCCTATCTGTATCTGGATCTTGTGCTTTCTTACGCTTCGCAGCGTTTCCGATTGCTTTCTTTCCGCCTTGAGACCGTAGTTGTCTTGCCTTCTTAGGAGATAAGCACTTTGGTTTACCTTCACCTGGCTTAGAGTCACCACACTTACCGACTCGTTCGCCTTTAGTGTTGTATCTATCCCAACCTGCTTCTCCACCTGCGGATTGTCCGAACCACTTACCGAGTCCAGAGTTCTTATAGACCTCTTTCACAGACTCGCCAGGTGTATCTTTCTTATACTTCTTCAAGAGTTCTTTAGTTCCAAAGAACCCTGCTCCAGCGGGTTTGTCTTTTTCACTCATCTACAGTCTCCTGAATGTATGTATAAAAAATTAGGTGGCCGAAGCCACCCAATTCAAGCCTGCGTTATCTGTAAGATACGTTCTGCTTGTAATTCTACCTGTGCAGTTCTTTGTGCGCCAGGCCAATATAGATAATCCTTATCTCCGTTCTTCTTCAGATTGATCAGAAGAGGAAGAACTAACTGCTCAATCTCATTCATTTTGGCTGCAAGTAGTTCATCGTACTGTGCTTTCACGGCACCAGCACCCTCACAGGTACTATTCATTTCAACAATCAACTGAAGTTTGTCTTGAATAGCAGAAATTTGTTCTGGCGTTACTTGCTCTTCTTCGGTAACCCCACCAATGAGATCTTTTAGTTCATCTTCATTAACGGCCATAAAACCGAAAGATTGATTACTATCAAAACCATCCATAAATTCTGGATTTGTGTTGTTTGTCATTACTTAAACCTTTCTGAAATATTAGTATCAGTTTTCTCTTGCATTTCCATCCCGACTTTACCTTCACTACGATAGATGGGAGGCCCTTCTACAGTCCATTTATTATCTTTTCGCTTGAATAAGTTATAGTCAGTATTATCAGCCCACATTTCTCTACTACCGTCCACCGAAATGATAAGAATTCTATCATCCTTTACTTCTTTTATAATCACAGTTTCAAGTGTGTTGCGATTGAGTGCAAACTTTCCTGGCTTAAATTCGAGTTCCATTCATGTTCCATTTCTAGCATCCCATCTCTCGAAGAGAAATGAATACTTTTAAATACTGCTTTACACCAAGGCATACAGAGACAACAAGGCTTAGCGATTCTCATCTCGCCAAACCTGTTGAATCTAAAGTTATATAGGTGAAGGTTTTTACGCTGTTCTGTTTTCAGGAGTGCATTGAGTTCACTATGCATTTCTGAATATCGATATCCAATAGCCTTGGCAATAGGATGTGTCTTATATTGATTGGTTCCAATTGAAACAATTTCACCCTTCGAAACGATGATCGAAACGTGCTTCTTCTTTCGATCTAAGTTCATGCAAAGAGGTTTTGCAATATCAATCAGTTTTTCGGTAAACATATTTATTAGTAGAAGGCAGAGTATTGACCCACTGCTGAACAATCTGACTAGACAACTGTTCGGCTGAAATATTGTTATAAACAGCGAAGTCGATTAATGATTTGAATTTATCCTCACTCAGTGGAATGTTTACTGTAATAATTTTATCAGACATAAAATGAACCCTTTGTAAAATGAACTCCACGGGCTGGACTCGAACCAGCAACCTTGCGGTTAACAGCCGCACGCACTACCAATTGTGCTACCGTGGAAACACTGCCCTCCGAAGGAACATGGGCGGCAGGACTCGAACCTGCGACCTGCGGATTAGAAGTCCGCTGCTCTATCCAACTGAGCCACGCCCACTTCAATTATCGCAACTTCTTGCCATTACCGCAACGAGCGGTTTTAGCAGCAGCATTGCCCTTCTTCTTTTTAGAAGAACGAGGGCGTCCAACGTTCATACCACGGAACTCATCCTTTGCACGCATACTCTTAGACATTATTAATCCTTATCAGTTAGTGAGTTTAAGACCAGCGGCATCTACAAGACCCTGACCCTGCGGACCCTTGGGAACAACAAGTCCATTACCAAACTGAGAATTATAATGATTCTCAAGTTCAGGCTTAAGATCTAGAACAAACAAAACAAAGTCGTCTGGAAGATCCATACCATCATCAGCAACGTTAGTATAAGGCATATAAGGCATCAGCCCTACAGATCCTTCTCCAGTAGGAACAAGAATCACGGGACTATCAAGATGAGCAGTCCCACCTTCATTAATCGTATACTTTCCAATCAGTTCCTCACCACTCTTAAGTCGAACAAGTTTCACTTCACTCATTTTTTAGAATCCTTTTTGTTTGAGTTTTTTGTGTTTTTCTTTTTACCGAAAATCGCTTCATAGTTTTCGGCGTATTTCTTGCGGTCTACGGCTCTATACTTTGAACCCTTACCCGCTGCATGTTTATCACCCATTATTTTCACTCCATTATTATACAAGGTACAGTGAATAAGTCAAGTCATATACATATATATCGAGGAACTAACTAAAGGAATTTCTAATGGACTACTTTGGAATTAAAGCAATTGACGCAGGTGTAACGGCGACCGACAACTACAAGGCATTTTATGCGAGTACTAGTTCTAGTATTGTATTTACATCAAAAGCAGGAGATGAAATAGTAACAGTAACCGTACCAGCAGGATCAATTCTTCCTGTGTTTAGTAGAGCAACTTACCCGGCATCTACTGGTACATTTTTCGGTCTTTATTGAATTTGTGTGACCCCCGTCGCACGGAAGCCCGCTGATGACTTCACACATCGGCGGGCTTCCCTCTAATTAAAAATAGGTGTGTACCCCGAGAAAGCCGGCTGAGACTTTATCTACCTCAGCCGGCTTTCACTTTATATCAATGGGACTCAGGGCTATTGTATACCTGAAGGAAACAGAACGAACGTACAATGTCTGTAGTAATCTGTTTCCACCACTCTACACATCCCGCTAAGGATCATCTCATACAAGCATTTCTGCATCATACGGACAGGTCGCTAAACCATTTAGAGTTTGCACTATCCCCATTCGTAGAGGATTATTATGCGAGTCCCGTGCAAGGGGTAATTAGTCCCTTACAATTTTTTTCCATTTCACATCGAGAGTTTTGTCATACATCATTAGATAACGGTGCTTCCTACTTCTGTCTCGCCACTCGCCTTCGAGTCCACTCATCTTTCCTCTAGAGTGTTTAACGAAACTACCATCTTCTTGCTTGATCCAGAAATCCTTTTTAGGATCAGAGAGTCCATAGTAACCGAAGTTAGACGCCCTGTAAATAGTTCCTTCATGGAATTCTGAATCAGCATAACTTAATACTGCTCGCACTTCACAACTTTGCCGCAACTTCCGCAGACATTTTGCCACGAACCATGACGCCAGATTCCTTTCAGAACTCTGTGGTGTCGGGTGCAAACACAACCGCGAGAGTTCAAAGAGTCCTTGCTGCTCCGTTCGCTTGAGTCCGAATGCAGACTGGGCGAGTTCTGGAACTGGGAGGCCAGTGAAGATACAGACTCCAAGAGGGCCTTCAGCGGAGATGGGTTCGTCACGAAACAATCCATAGTTGTAACCACTTTTGAATCCTTTGGAATGATCCTTCAGGTAGTGGTACTTGAGAAGTAATTGTGCGGCTTCTTTCTTACCGATGGGTGAGATTGTGAAGTCACTTTTCATAAAGCGGGTGGAGAGAATCGAACTCTCATGAGCAGGTTGGAAACCTGCCGTAATGCCTTTATACGACACCCGCTATGGGGTCGGGTGGGGAGCATTCCCCACCCGACGATTTGGGTCTGATCAATTAAGATCAGAGAGAGAAGCGGTTGCCCTCGGCGTCATAGCCGTAGGTGCGGTTGCCAGGATGAACATCATCCATGAAGTAACGGGTCATACCAGTAGCGGTAGATTCGCTAGTGATTTCCCAGTTACCAAACGCTTCAACCTGCGACTTGATATCGCTAATGGTTGCTCGGAGGTTTCCGACGCCGAATCGTGACTTCGCCTCGTTGGGGGTGAGACCCTTGCCGCCGGCAAGGTAGTTCATGACGCGACGACGCTTGGTGAGAGTGTTACTAGACATTACGCTGATTCCTATTGACTGGATAAAGAAGAAGTAAGTGTTGTGCGTACCAGTCCTTCGCACTCGACTTTGTATATTGTATCCGAATCTGGTTGGTTGTCAACCCTTTGATTCGGTTTTTCTCAAAAAGTTGCGGGTGGCGAGTCCGCGTAACGCCAGGGTTTGACCTAAGATCCCTAAACTTGGATGCCTGTTGCTTGTTCCGAGAAGGTCGAACGATCTCGGGCTGAACTATAGGTCAGCGGGACTCATTTATATAAATCATATTATAAGTTAGGCTATTAGTCATCGGTCGTTACGGGATCTTAGTCATTGAGTTCGTCTCCACTTGTGAAATAGTATTATACCATACATCGACTCTTTGTCAACTCACCTGAAGAGAATCTTCCCAATTTTCTGAGAGATACCAGTTAGGCACATCGCTGTGTTTCCAAGAGGCAATTGCCTTTTTTTCTTTCAGGTAATACTGCCTATAGGCAGAAACTGCGTTCTTAGGCACTTTGCAGTAGTCAGGCATAGCCTGTGCAAATGGTGTCATCGTGAAGCAGTCTAGGATCCCTTGTGGTGCGTTCTGTTGACACCAGTCGAGGATGGTCTGGGAAGCGTGACGACGACCGTAGCGACGGGTGTACTCGTTACAGAGAGCGATCCCGTGATCAACCAACCACCAGTAGTTCGCTACCGTCTCTCTAGCCCAGATGGTACAGGGATGGTTCACCATCGTCGAGCGATAGAGGAAGTTCTCTTGGGTAGGATGAACCCATGTCCTGATCCTTCTGCCATTCTTAGACAGCCTAATTGTTTCATCTCCATTCAATACTCGATGAATGGTCGAAAGCATTTGGGCAGTTTCAAGAGGCATTTTTACCACATGCTTGTCGCACATTTGTTGTGCCGCAAGCCATGGGTTCTCAGACAGTACAAAAATGTTCATTACTATTCCGCGAGAAAGTAGGCGAGATCATGTTCACTCATGGTTTCACGAAGTCCGTCGAAGTCAACCTTATAAAAAGTCTTTCCTTCTACTTCCTGAACCTCTACGATTTTACCTACTCGTTTGCTGTTGGAATGAATTACTGATTCGTTTAGATTGTAGTTACTCATCGTTTTTTACCTTTACGCTTTGCTTTAAGATGTTCAAAGTCATGATACTTATCACGATCTAATGGAAGAAGTGCTGCTAGGGTTTTTATTATAGTAGCAAGTTCACGATAGTCAATCAGATCGAGTAGATATTTTTCATATCCAATTACCGCTGCTTCGCTGGCCTCAACAACACTCTGGACCCACTGTTTCTGATCGGGGTTCTGATCGGCTTTGTAATTCATCACTACCCTCCTTTGCAGATTCAAACAAACACGGTGTTTCCGCATCCGTCTTCTTTATATATTCCGCAGCCTCTCTGAAAATATCAGAGAGTTCATCAAGAGTATCGGCGTCGAATCCATCAACCATACTATCAGCATTAAAGTTGAAGAGACAAGCACGCCAGTTGTTGTGGTTCCTTACGAGTTCAATCCGAGGAGTACCACAACCAACATAGTCCCAAGGCAATTTAAAAGTAGGTGTAAACATTTCAATCGTTCCTTTCATCAATACGTCGGTTAAGTTCATCATAATGTTGATCGCGGCCGCGGACTAGTTCATCATAGTCTGAGGCACGATCTCGTTCAATGCGACCGATCTCATCATCACGTTCCCATTGGTTTTCTCTGTCGCGGGCCGAGACGCACATGAGAGCAATAGCAATTCCTACAAAAACGTAGAACAGATTCATTTGATCAGTCTGCTGCCCGTAAAAGGCAAGACCACCAAAGATTACGGCAAGATTAGTTGTGCTTGCAAGTTTAAACATTATATTAGTCTCCTAGTTTTTCAATGTTAGGGGTAAAGTCAATTACGGTTTGCATGTCAAAGGATCTCCAACCATTTTTTTCGATGTCCCAAACAATCAACCGATTTCCATCATTCAAGTCTTCTACTGACATCTTCTCTCGTACAAGAACTTCAGGCGTCCATGTGCAGTACATCACACGCAAAAGAGCGTTTGATTTCTTTTTAAAGATTACTCGGCAAATTCCTTCTTCAAGAGATGCAACCAATTCTTCTGGTGTATACGTTCCCATCAATTATCCTTCTTGTTTAGATTTCGCATTTTTTCACGAATGCGTTTGTTCTCGATCCGAGTCTTTTCTAGTTGTTCGTCTCGCGGGATTTGCCTTTTTGTAAAAGATCGAGCAGTTTCTCGCGGAACCCTGTTGTATTCTTTATCAGACATTATAGTTTCTCATTTCGGAAGTGGTGCTTCGTAAAAGATTTTGATACCCAATGCTCGGGCAAGAGCAAGTTCGGCGTTTGCGCCCCTACTCTTCTCCCAACCAGACATCATGTAGATTGCCGTACACTCATCACAAATAGAATCCATATCACGCTTCAAAGCAGCACGCATAAACTCATGGTCTTCGTAACAATTGTCTGGGTCAAACTCGTAAGAGGGCGAAGTAGGTTTGCCCTGTTTACGATCTAGTTCTGCTGGATTAATTACATGCCAACCCTGCTCTAGAAGGACACGGGCGCATCGATCAAAAGCAGGGTAGTTGTAGTTCTCGAACCCACGCATGGGCCCAGCGACGTAGATTGTTGGTTGTCGTTCCATCTTAAATAAACTCCAAGTGAGTCGGGGGAGACTCGAACTCCCGAAAATAACGTTATAAGCGTTACTGCTGATGCCATCCGCTTCCGACCCTCGTTTTATATATTATACACTTTGCTCGTTGAATGTCAAGCGAGTCTTCTTGTTATTTACATGACCTTCTTCGTTCTTGTTGAAGTAGTTCGACTTCTGTCGATCATCATCATGTCCCAAACGATAGTTCATTCCACTAACAGGTTCGTCAATCTTTGAACGATTACCAACATGAACAGCAATAGAAGAAATCATATGGTTAGCAATACGAATTGCCTCATTCTCATCTGTGCCTAGTGGGATATCAATATGCAGTCTATACTCACTCATCAACAATTTCCTTTCCAATGGAAGATACACGATACGCGATTTGAATAAATTCTTCTGGTGTCACTCGGGCCAAATGATTCTTACCTTTACCAAAGGGTACAGTTCCGCCATCTGAGTCTTGAACTGTAACCTGAACATTGGGTATTGAGAATAGATCTAGAAAATCATTATGGTAAGTTTCGGCTTCAACGTTAGAACAATCCTGATCCGTACCCCAAGAGGCAGTGATACTATATGAGTTATCAAAAGTTAAAACAATTGATGTACGACCACTCTGTAGTTCAACATTGAATTCACTACTCATTATCATACCTCCGTATGAACGCAACGTACGTCAGCATAATGGCAGTAGCAATTAGCAGTAGATCGTATTCTGTTTCCAAGTTAGAAAATCTCATTAGTGTTTTTAGTATTAATCATTGAAACCGCTACAAGGGTAATTATAACATGAAGCGAAAACGTGTCAAGGAATATTTGTCGTAATATTAGAACTGACTTCTGGAGCATCCTCGCTTCGCGGATTTTCACTATTCTGAAAGAAAATATCTTGACCAGCACCATTGATAATATGTTCTATCATTTTGAACTGAGGGATTTGTTTGTTAGGTTGTTTGAATTTAAACTGATCGATAAATTCTCGAATCTTTTGATCTGCTAAAATTGAACTGGTGAAATCACCGAACAAATATTCAGATATGATAGTAGGAGTCACCGACTCATCTAGAGGTGATCCGTAGTTATAACCATAACACACCCAAACACGATATACTTTTTCTAATGCCATCACATTCTCCTAGTATATTTAGACGATGGAGATTGTGCCACCACAACCATACGCCAAATCGGTTAATTCATTTATGTCGATACTGTCTTCATCATTCCAGAACAGTTCGATTGAGTGTGTGTCACCACGATGGACACCACCAGTTTCAATAATCGGGGCCGTTCCTCGAATGATATCAACGAAAGACATTTTCAGTTCATACAAAGACTGTTCAAATTTGTTTCGATCATCACGGGTAATAAAAGTAAAACCTGCTTGCATTCTATGCTCCAATAAAAAGAATCACCAGAGGGGATCTTACGATCCCCCCTGGCATATGTCACCTTCGGTTAACGCGGAAGGCGGTTTCGATCTCTCGGTAGAGAGAGTCAGTGGAACGAAGCCACTTGTTTTGGTGAGAATTGATATCGACGATGCTCGTCTTACCATTCTCGTCCGTGGCTTCGGTGATGTACCAGATGGTATCACCATGCTCCATCAGGTAAGTCACCTGAGTGTAGTGGTGCCGAACCACGGTCTTTTCAAAAACGCTAGACATGATATGTCTCCTATGCGTTTTAGTGAGGAGGAGAGAAACGTTCTCTCCATGTCTCATCCCACCCAGCAAATCTCGGATGGGTTGTTGTTCCACTTCTTACGATCCTGCTTTGGCGACTTATCTCGTCCCCAAGTCTTGGCTCGATTAGAAGGGCGTGCCTTGTCTCCACGCCATTCCTTCTTTTCGTTTTTCATACGCTTTCGACGTTCCATAGAATCCTCGAATCATCTGGGTCTGCACGAAGGGTCATGATGGCATGATAGTCATCATTACCAAGATTCTCATCGACCCACTTGTCTTCCTCTTGCTCCGTCATATCCTCGGGCATAGAAAGAAGAGTCCAGTCTCCACCAAACTTGGTGATATCTCTGAAGTAGATGTCTCGCCAAACCTTGGGCTGTCGCCTAGTTGCTTCGACTAGATTCTCTACTTCATCGAACGTCGTTTCGTTCGGGATCCACGACCAATACCGATAGCCGTACTCTTCTTCTACAAGGATTTTGAGTTCTGTTGAAATCATCATGTTTCCGTCTGGTGTGTATATCGTTGCTGTGAACATGTATGTATTATACCCTAAATCTCTCATGCGTCAAGAGCATACTCCGACATATATTCATAACCAGACTTATCCTTGAGATACTCTGTCATGTTGTCTTCCATTTGCTTTGCCATTGCTGGTGAGTTCTTGGCAGTCTCTACATCCTTGAGAAAGTAACCATCTTGAGTGAGTTCTTCCCAAGCCTGTCTGGCATGAGATTGCACAACGTCAACAACACTCTCGGTGTGGCCCATCATGAACCGAACCTTCTCGCCGTTCAGCATGTAGATGATGATTCTATAATGTTGTCCGTCATTACCACAAAGAAGGTAGGTAATGCGAGTATCCCATGTTGCTTTGTATCCTGCTTCTTCGTTCATCGTTCAATCCTCAAAAGGGCATGTCGGAGCGGAGCAGCAAATCTTCGTCCTCGCGGCGCCCCTCCTCGCGGAGGCGGCGGGCGGATTCCACGGCTTGACCATAGGTCTCAGACCACTGGTTCTCAACACTGAAGTGTTCCCGCTCCATGGCGCAGTTGCTCATGAAGATTTCCTTCGCCGCTTCCAGCGAGATCGGGGATTCGACGGTATCGTCGTTGGTTCGGACGGCGAGCATGAACTGAATGTCCACTCCGCCCAAGATGTCGATGCACCCGTTGCTGGTGATCAGGAGATCCATCACGCCAGTGACGGAAATTCGGTGTAGTACGGTATCGGTCATGGGTTTTTCTTCCTTCGTTTCCAGTTCATGATTTCCACGATGTACGGGGGCGGCGTGATGTCGGGGTTCGCGTTGAACCACTTGATGAGTTCTTTGCGGAGATCCCAGTATCGTCGGGCGTCGGAGGTATCCTGCACCTCTCGGCTTCGCTTATTGGCGGAAACGAATCTGTATCCTGTGTAACTACGCATATCACCATCCTTCGTTTGAGTCGTGGCGGGACACAGCGTCCCAAGTCGGTTCGGGCGGATCGTAGATGTAATCATCATCGTTGGAGTCGCACGAATTGTACGGCTGCTGCATCACCAGCAGATCGGAGAGATAGTCGCCGAGGTCCGCCTTGGTGTAGATCCCGTATCCCGCCCAGTGATCGAGATCATCGATGAGGAGGAAACCACCCTTGGCATCGGCGTTGATCGTCTTGATGTAGTGACGCAGATCGACGGCATCGGCAGTGGTCTGGTGGTTGTGTCGGTCGTTCATATCAGTTGTCCTCCGTGAAGATACCGCTAGCGGCACAGAAATCTTCCCAGTTCTCATAGGTGATGGTGGAATCGGGATTGATGCAGAACGCACGAGCAGCGGATTCAGAGATCTGCTCTTCTGTACCGTTGTCGGTATTGACGATCATGAAGACTCGCGTACCATCGTCGTCGCAGACGACGACTTCGAGGAAGTTGTTGATCGGGTAGTAGTTGACGATGTTGTCCATGTTTGGTTTCCGTTAGGACCAGTGAGTCGTCCCCGCTGGGACATGTATATTATACCATACTCAGGCAGGAATGCAACCCATTGAAGGAATATTCCCAAAATTGGGGACAAATTGTGGATAACTTTTAGTGCCTATTTGACGAAAAATGGGGGTTTTTGGCTTGACTGGCATTATCGGACGAAAAGGAGGAGCCCGAAGGCCCCTCCCGTCCGTCCAACCAAATATTCAACCCAATATCGATTACTCTGCGGGCGCAGGCGGCTGTTCGAGAATCATGTTGGTATGATCGTCGATAGGAATAGGCGACTTATCGTGTTCGCATGACATATCTTGAGGCAAGACATATGAGAATCGTGCGATATCACTAAGTTCTGGTTCCTTACCTTGTTCAAAACACCAGTTGAAGTAATACTTGTAGTTATCAAAAACTTCCTGTGCCTCGTCTATTACGCCGTGGCGGCCCTTCTTGAAATTTCCTCCCGCTGGTTCTCCGCCCAGACCGAGGGTCATGTAAGTCGGGCGATGTGTCGGGTTTCCCTTGTTTACATCACCATTACGAAAGCGTGCAACTGCCTTTCCCATCTCTCGCCATGCAGTTGCATTCTTCAAGACGGATTCGTAACCCTGCTTGTTGTCATTCCAACTACCGCCAGTTCCGATACCATGATTTGCCAACATTTTCTTAGATTCTGTGGCATCCCATGACCTAAATTTAACTGGAACACCCGTTGCTCGCTTAACCATGTTCCGAAGACCTCGCTTAAAGGTAGCGCCTCGTTCGGGACACAGTTGATCAATCGCGGCATCAATCTCTGCGTCGTTGTTCTTATCGATCAGACCTTGCTCGCAAAGGTCTTGAAGGTTTAGAGCCATCTCCGCCTTTGTGGGTTCCTTACATGGAAGACCAATGTTCAATGCCTGCTGGAGAATATTCTTTTCCAAATCGCTATGGAATTCAATCACTTCACAATTCATTTCATAGTCTTCACCCTCCACGGCTTCGGCTGCGTCCGTGCTATGAAAACCATCAAACAGGCAAGGATTGCCATTCTCATCTAGATATACGACTGGTGGGTTAGATCGCTCGATATAACCAATGTTCGCAATAGAGTCTTTAATATGAGCCCTATTGTCAAGATCTTCACCACCAGCGATTGTTCGTGGTACATTGGTTTTTTTGTCCCGAAAGATATCCTTAATCTTATACTTTCGGATACCATGCGAGGTAACTCCACCCTTATCGATAGCCAACTGAATCCTAAAATTCTTACTCGTCTGACTCATTTGAGTCTCCTATGTTCTGTCGTTAGATCCGTCTGTCACAACGTGTGAGAGATCGTCCTTACAACTGTGATCATTATACACTAACTGTCGAGGGTGTCAACCCTCATTCAAACTTTTTCTCTACCCTGATCGGACTACCCCATGCGTCCTCTGCCCACTCGTACTTTTTTCTCTTCTCCGGTCGCTTTTTTTTCTCCACGGCCAGCAATTTTTTCAGCAGCATAATACTTTCCTCATGCCGCCGAATCTGCTCAATGATCAG
>JGI24006J15134_10000201_pt1 | contig 43280 bp, 60 predicted proteins | sample LinPmetageLP53_FD_15134 | JGI IMG/M metagenome (IMG submission 15134)
TCTACTTCTCCATTTGCAAAAATAATAGATTTAGAAGAATTACAAAAAGCTGTTGATAAAACAGAAAAATTCGATAGGGTAGAAAAGACTACAAAATTATGCTTTGGTGATAGTCATTCTTTTTCTATGTATCAACCCGGATATATGACCAGTAGAAATGATGGATTAACACTTTATTCTGTATTGAGAGACGGATTAAAAGATAAAATCATGGAAAAGTCTGGAATAAATACAGATGATTTAACACATTTAACTTTTTATGCTGGAAACATAGATATACGACACCACCTATGTAGAAGAAAAGATTGGCGTAAAGCTGTACAAGTAATGGTACTATACCTAGCAGACCAAATAAATTGTTTAGGTATAAAAAATGTAGAATTAGTGCACGCTATACCTATTGAAGATGAAAGTAGAAAATTACCTAAAACGGGATACTATAAAGATACACCATTTTATGGAACATGGGAGCAAAGATCTGAAGCTGTAAAAATATTTAATGAAACAATAGATACAGTTTGTTATCAATGGGGTTGGACAGTTAAATCATGGCCAAAAGAAATGTTAAATGAAAAACAACAGTTATCTTTTGATGCAATGGAAAAACCAAAAAGTGTACACGTTAGTAGAGAATTTTACAGGTGGGATATGGAAAATAATTGTGAAAATAAATACCATAAAAGTGAAGTTTTGGTATCATAACTTAGTATTTATTATGGGAAAATTAAAAGTGAAATAATTTTTCTGTTTGAAAAAAATTTATTATATTATATAAAAGAAATAAAAATTAAAGAGGAATTAAAAATGGCAAAAAACAACAAAATTAAAGTAGGAATAATTGGAACAGGAAATTGTGCAAAGTCACTGGTAGAAGGTGTACAATATTATGCAAAACATACTGACGCAAAATCAGGAGTAATGAAAACAGACATTGGAGGCTATTTAGCTGGAGATGTTGAATTTGTAATAGGGTTTGATATCGATGAACGTAAGGCTGGTTTACCATTAGGTGAAGCACTCCAACAACGACCAAATTGTGCGTGGAGTATTGTAGATACTATTGAATCAAAAGCACCAGTATTTGAAGCACCTGTTATTGATGGTTATGCGGGTTTAATGGATAATTATCCTGAAGAAAATAGATTCTTAGTTTCTGAAAAGTTGAGAAATTCTACAGATATGAATAGAGTATCTTGGACTAATAAATTAGAAAGAAAATGGAAAGATACTATAATCAAAGAATTAAAAGCTAGAAAAGTAGAGGTTCTTGTTAATTATTTACCTGTTGGATCTCAAAAAACTACAGAATTTTGGGCTGAAATTTGTCTAGAAACTGGAATTTCTTTTGTAAACTGTATTCCAGTATTTATCGCCTCTGATCCAGCATGGGAACAAAGATTTATTGATGCAGGTATACCATTAATTGGAGACGATATGCGTTCTCAATTTGGTGCAAGTATTTTGTCTCAAATGCTACAAGAATTAGCCTTTGAAAGAGGTCACCATGTAAAAGCACACATACAAAGAAATGTTGGTGGTAATACTGACTTTTTAAATATGGAAGACAAAAATAGACTAGCTTCAAAAAAGATTTCTAAAGAAAATGTTATTAGAGCTCAGAATGAAATTAGAGGTATCTCAACTGATGATTCCTTTTTACATGCAGGCCCATCTGAATATATTCACTTTTATGGAGACAATAAAGTTGCAAACTTTAGATTAGAGCTTGAAGGTTTTGGAGGTTCTCCAGTACTGCTTGATGCCCAATTAAGTGTTCAAGATAGTCCAAACTCTGCAGGAGTAGTAATAGACGCAATTAGATATTTAAAGGTTGCTAGAGAATTAGGAGTTGTAGGAGCATTAAGAGGTCCCTCAGCATTTACACAAAAAACCCCACCAGATCAGATGATGTTTTCAGATGCAGTTTATGAATGTACTGAATTAGCCAATAGAAGATTAACAGATTCTACATCAAAACAAATGAGCAAATAAATATGAAAGTTAATGGATTTGATATAGATGGGGTAATACATTTAGGAAATGGAGTATGTGGAGTAAGACCTGGCCCAAATGATGTAATTATAACTGGAAGAAGTCATGAAGAAGAACCAGAAACCCTTGCCTTTTTACGTAGGAATGGAATAACAAATGATGTTTATTTTAATCCTATACCATTTAAGATAAAATCTAGAGAAACTTCTGGTACCCACAAAGCTAGAACTTTACAATGGTTAAAAGAAGTAAAAACTATAAATGTTCAATTTTTCTTTGAAGACGATGAAGTACAAAAAGCAGAAATAGAAAAGGACTGGGATGGTAAAGTAATACATGTTTCCCATGACTTTACAGAAAAAGAAAACGTTAGACACTTGGAGGACTTGAATGGATAACAGGCTAATTCAACTTGGAAGCACAAAAGACCAATTATTAAGAAGCAATATAGATTGGGATATATTAAAGGACTATGAATACTTTGTTAAAATGGTTAATAAAAGAACACTTTTCCAAAGAGGAATATTAGAGTCATATAACCCATCAGATCCAGCTCTTGGATTAGAGGTAGAATATTTTCACCCATCAATAACTGCAGATGATAGGATGGTTTACATTATGGAAAATATTGTCACAGTACCCGGACTAAAATGGCAAAACGTTATTGGTAATACTATTATATCTCACTTTTATGGAGCACGAGGCGTACATAATGTTTTAACTGGTATTGACGACAATAAAAAAGCACATATAGATTTTATTCTTTTAGGCAAAGAGCAACAAGATTTTAAGAAAACAGGCGAAGTTGGAGAATATACCAAAAAACTTAGAAAAATTGCAGTTGCAGCTAAGGAAAATAAACAAAAAATATGGGGTACTACTGAATTACACACAAGTATTCAAACTGCTGGAAGAAGGTTTGTTAATGAATGGTATTTAGGAAATGCTAGGCATGATGATAAGGGAACATGGTCTAATGTTTGTGAATGGATTGCATCATGGACACATCAACCTTCAGGATACAATTCAAAAAAGACAGTCATGACAGGTATGAGAGAAGCAAGAGACCTTTATGAAGGATTCCTATATTTAACTGGTGAAAGCATGATTGGAGATTATTATGGTTATCATTGTTCTACTTCAAATTCAGTAAATCCCAAATTAAACTTTAGCCATGATTCAAAATTTGTAGCTCCTGGTCCTGGAGCATGTGAAACTCTAGAATTAATGTTTCCTAATTTATCTAAAAAAGACGTACCATTAGGTGAAAGGGTAGTTTGGATAAGGGAAAATCAAAAGGAAATTTTAGATATAGAGTTTCATAAAGAACTATGGAATTACACTACAGAAAGTGGTATTAAAATATTTGAAAATGAGCAAAATGAACTAAAATCATATGGTACTGAAGTTAGTCTTTGTCAATATTCTGTATACTGTAGACTAAAAGCCAATCCTCATTTAATTAAAAAAAGAAAGGTTGCTCGAGTTGCACCAAAAAAACAATCGCCTGAATTACTGTTTGAAAAAATGGAAGAGGTTTTAGTAGGAGAAAGCTGTAAAGTAAAAATGATTAAAGAAGAAGAAACATCATCCGAAATAGTCACTAAAATAAAAATAGCTAAGCCTAAAAAAATAACACTAAACAAAACTAATGTAGAGTTAATAACTAGAATCATGCATTTCCTTGGTGGTAACGGTGTATCTCACCAACAAGTATTAAAAATTATACAAACAGAAGGCGGACATGGATTAAGATTAGATTCGAATTGGAAAGAAAGTTGGGCAATAATGCAGGAAATGGTAAAGGCTGGAATGTTAGGAAAAGAAGGTTCATCTTACGATCTTAGATGATATTCAAAATTAAAGAAATAGAGTTGGGTAAATTACCTTTATTTACCTACTTAAACGAAAGAGTTGTAAAAACTAATTTATTTTTACCTTGTAAAAAGGTAAAATATAACATGTCAGATTTGGAATATAGATTAAACAAGGAAGGATATAATCCAGAAAAATATTGCTATATAACTGTAATTTATTTTTCTTGGTTTGATAAATATTGGGTAATGGATGGAAAACATAGATTATCTATCTTACAAAAATTACATAATAAAAACAAAAAAATAAAGGTTAAAATTTGTTAATAACTTTTCACTCAGAATTTTTCTATTTGAAATAAATTGATTATATTAACCTATATAAAATTAAACTATGAGCACATTCAAACTATCAAGAATCACGTCAAAATTTGACAGGGGTATATACAAAATATATCAATTTGGTTATGACGAAAATAACGAATTCGTAACAAAAGTAGACAACTTTAAAGACTACTTCTTTTACTCAGCAAAACATATAGATGATATATTAGACATCAAACAATTTGATTGTTCTGATACAACTATATTTTCTTCACTATATGAAGAAGATGTATTTAAGGTACATTATACATCTATAAAAATGAGAAATGAAATATCAAAAAAATATCCAGGTAGGATATTTGAATGTGATAAGAGTCCTGAATTTAACTTTGTTTTGGACAAAGGTTTAGAATGGTCAGATTACAGAAATGTTATGTATTTCGATATTGAAACATGGTATGACCCAGAAAACCCAAGAGATAATATGCCTGAAAAGGCAAAACAACCTATAACATCATTGCAATGTTATTTACCAAATAAAGGTAAATACTTTGTATTTGCATGGCACCCAGAACATACTAAAGACTATGAAGAACCAAAAATAGTAAATAAAGGTGAGTATGTTTATATGCTTTGTAAAGACGAAGAAAGCATGATATTAGGTTTTATCAATATGTTAAACATGATGAAGGTTGATGTAATTAGTGGGTGGTATTCTGCTGGATACGATTTACCGTACATTGTTAACAGGTGTAGGGTTCTTGGTTTGCCATATGAAAATTTATCCCCAATAAAAGATGTATACATTAGAAAACGTGGTGACTATTGGAAAGTAAACATCAAAGGTTTAGACCATATTGATATGATGGAAGGTGTAAAAGATATGGGATACAATCTTCCAAACTATAAACTAGCAACAGCGGTAAAAGAAATAGTTGGTGAATCAGGCCTAGATAAATTAACAGATGTAACCTGGAAAGATTGGAAAACTAACTTTAAAGGTTTTATCGAGTATGGTATACGAGATGTTGAAATACTAAAAGAAATAAATGATAAAATAAATATATTTGGATTGTATACAACTATTCAACAAATTGCAAACTTAGACTCTTTAGGATTAGTATTTTATAAGTCAATGATTGTTGATAACTATATATTAAAAGAATTCCATAACAATCTTATTTTTCCAATGAGGCGTAATGGCAGAAAACAACAATATACAGGTGCAATAGTATTTAATCCAACTGAACCTGGAGCTCATGATGACGTTACAGTAATGGATTATACATCTCTTTACCCAACAAGTATTATGTCCTTTAATCTTAGTCCAGAAACATTTATTGCATCTGAAAAAGGTTGCAATCAAATTGGTGTAAACATAGAAGATGTCGTACAACAACTAAAAACTGATAATATAAAATACGTAGACACAGGTAAACATAGTGATTTATTTGGTGAAAGGTATTTATTTTATTCACAAGACCACAAATTAGGTTTACTACCATATGTACTTAAAAAATTATTCTTAAAAAGAGTTGAAATAAATAGAGCTCTTAAAGCTGGAGAATATTCAGGCGATGAAAAAGTTGCAATGGATAAAAGACAATGGGCATATAAACTAATCCTAAATTCAGCATATGGAGCTATGGGCTTTAACTTTTTTAGACTATATAAACCAGAAGTTGCAGATGCAATTACATTTTTTGCTAGACAAGCCCTTAAGTTTGCTGTATTAGAATTCCAAGGTTATGGCCACAAAACTTTATATGGTGATACAGATTCTATATTTGTTAAATCAGCTGGAGCAAACGAAGAACAAATGGTAAAAAAACTAGATGTATTTAATGAATCACTAAAAGAAAATCTAGTTAAAAAATATAATACAGGACTACAAGATGAATATATGTTAATGGATCTTAAGTTTGAATATGATATGGAAAAAATATATTTTGGTAATTCTAAGAAAAGATATTATGGCATAGTTAGAGATACAGGTAAAAAGTATATTAGAGGTATGAATATTATTCGTAAAGACACACCTGAATTTATGAAAGGTGCATTGAATAAAATAGCAGAATTTGCAGTTAGAGAACAATTAACTCTTAATCATGTTATAGCATTACGTAAAAAAATTGAATCTGTAGATTATAAACTTATAGGTATATCAAAGTCGTTTACTAAAAAGTTTAATGAGTATATTAAGACAATGCCTCAACATGTAAAAGCATCTTTATGGGCAAATAAAAGATTAGAAACTACAATTAACAATACTGATAATCCTTATCTGTTTTATATAAAAAGCAACTGCGAAGAAGAGATAAAACCCAGAGATAGACAAACGGCAATATGTCTTAACGAAGAAGATTTAGGATTTATAGATAGTAGAAAAGATGTATTTGAAATAGACTATGATAAATTTTTCGAAAAACAAGTTATAGACCAACTAAAAGAATTCAAATATATAGACAGTGTTAAAGTTATATTAGAAGAATATAAAGAAATAATAAAACAAGAAAAACTAGTAAAATAAAGTATTAGAATTATATTTATATATAGTAAATTAAAAAGTTATAAACAAAAAAAATGGAGGTTATATTATGATTATACCAATCAGAGGAAAAGTAGCAATTAAACCAATAGACCCAGAAGAAATGACTTCTGGCGGAGTTATCATGCCTGATATTTCTCAAGAAGGAATAAGTAGGGGAAAAGTTGTAGCAATTGGTCCAGGTGCAATAAATTACGGAACAGAAGTTAAACCAATGTGTGAAGTTGGGGATATAGTTGCATATCCTAAAAGAGGTGCATACGCTATAGAAGTAGAAAACGAAGAATTATTCGTAATAAATGAATTAGATTTACATTGTATAATCACAAGAGGAGAAAAATAGTTATGTCAAAAGAATTAAAATTTAGTGACTCTGCCAGAACAGGTATAAGATCTGGAGTTGAACAGTTATCAAAAGCTGTAAAATCTACGCTTGGCCCAAGAGGAAGAACTGTAGTTATTGAAAAAGAATATGGTGAATACCATTCAACAAAAGATGGAGTTACGGTAGCAAAAGAAGTTATATTAGAAGATCCATTAGAAAATGCAGGCGCACAAATCGTAAAAGAAGTTGCACAACAAACAAATGATGAGGCTGGAGATGGAACAACTACAGCTACTGTTTTAGCAGCAGAAATGATTAAAGAAGGATTTAAAAATATTGATTCAGGTAGGCATCCAATTGAATTAAAAAGAGGTATGGATATTGCAATAAAAAGTATTGTAAAAGACCTTAAAGATATTAGTAGAGAAATAAGTACTGACGAAGAAATTAGAAACATAGCAACTATATCAGCCAACAATGATAGTGAAGTTGGAAATTTAATTTCTGAAGCAATTTCAAAAGTTGGAAGAGAAGGTGTAGTAACGGTTGAAGAATCTCAAACAGGAGATACTAGATTAGAAATAGTAGAAGGAATGCAATTTGAAAGTAAGTATCTTTCGCCTTATTTTATTACAAATAATTCAGAAATGCAGGTAGAAATGGATAACCCATGGATACTATTATATGATAAAAAAATTACATCAATAAAAGATGTAGTAAAAGTTTTAGAAGCAGCAATTCAACAAGATAAACCACTACTTATTATAGCAGAAGATATAGACGGTGAAGCCCTTGCAGGACTTATTGTAAATAAAATTAGAGGAACATTAAAAGTAGCTGCTGTAAAAGCTCCTGGGTTTGGTGATAAAAGAAATCAATACCTAGAAGATATAGCAGCCCTAACAGGAGGACAGGTAGTATCATATCATAGAGGTATGAGATTAGATAAAATTACCCCGGAAGTTTTTGGTACCTCTGCAAAAATTACAATAAACAATAAATACACAACAATTATAGACGGTGCAGGTTCAACTGATGCAATAGAGCAAAGAGTTACACAGATAAAATATGATATTGATAATGCGGCTTCTAATTATGATAAAGAACAAAATCAAGAAAGACTAGCAAAATTAGCAGGTGGAGTTGCTTTACTTAGAATTGGTGCTGAATCTGAAATAGAAATGAAAGAAAAAAGAGATAGGGTAGAAGATGCACTTAATGCAACTAGAGCCGCTCTTGACGAAGGAATTGTACCAGGTGGAGGAATAGCATTAATGAGATGCAATGAACCTTTAACAGATAGTTTTCAAAATACAGATCAACTAGCAGGTAGAGAAATTGTTCTTAAAGCCTGTGGAGCACCCTTTAATATGATAATGGATAATGCTGGTCTTAATCCAGAAGTTATTTGGAATAAGTTAGATCCAAGTAATGCTTCTGAAGGCTTTGATGCAAGAACTGAAAAGGTTGTAGATATGTATGAGGCTGGTATTATTGATCCAGCAAAAGTAACGAGAGTAGCATTAGAAAAAGCTGCGTCAGTTGCAGGAACACTATTAACTACACAATGTGTAATAACTAAAAAAGCATCTGAAGATGGACAAGAACCCCCAATGGCTGGTGGCGGCTTTGGAATGATGTAAGGAGAATAAATATGAAAGTAGTGAAAGACGGAAATTCAAACGAAGAAAATTTCAAAAAAAATTTAGAGAAAAATCTAAAAGGACTAAAGTTAAAGGATTTAGATGGTGTAGAATGTGAAGAGTGTGGAAATCCAACATTTATTCAAGTACACTTACTTAGAAAAATATCTGCAGTATTATCTCCAAGTGGTAAGGGTGGATTTTTACCAGTCCCTATTTTCCAGTGTGCATCTTGCGGCCATATTAACGAAGAACTGATGCCAAGAACAGAAAATGAGTAAGATAGAAGATTCTGTTTGCAAAAAAATTCTTGATAGAGCAAAAGTTGGTAAAAAAAAATATGGTGTTACCATGGAACGTGAAGACTTAAACTTCACAGAATGGATGGTACATCTCCAAGAAGAGCTCATGGACGCAGTAGTCTATATAGAAAAAGTTATTAACAATAAAGATTCTGGTGAAAAATAATTCACCAGAATTTTTTTATGTCGTAAAAAATGATTATATTACCTATATAAAAATTAAACTATATGCAATTAAAAACACCATATGACTATGCAGTTAAAGCAAGAAAGATGGGTAAGAAGACAATCTCTTACTCTCAGATAAGCAAATATGCAAACTGCCCTCTTTCCTGGAAACTAGATAAAATAGACAAGCATCAAAGATTTGAACCAAATATGTTTCTAGTATTTGGAACAGCCTTCCACGAAACTTTTCAATTCTACTTAGATACAATGTACAACGAAACTGCAACAGCGGCAGACAAGATAGATTTAAGTAAATTATTAAAGGACAATATGTCAAAAGACTATTCTGAAAGAATAGCAGAAATGGATGGTAAACATTTTAGTAATCCAGAAGAAATGCAAGAGTTTTATTCTGATGGGGTGGCAATATTAGATTGGTTTAAAAAAAGAAGAGGACAATACTTTTCAAAAAAATATACTGAATTAGTTGGTATTGAAATGCCAATATTTAGTGAGGTAGAATATAATGATAAAATAATGTTTATGGGTTTTATGGATCTAGTAATGAAAGAAGGTGATACCATTAAAATTATAGATATTAAAACTTCTTATATGGGTTGGAAAGATAAAAAGAAAAAGAAAGAAGGAAATCAACTTAGACTATATAAAAAATTCTTTTCTGAACAATATGACACAGATATAAAAAATATAGATGTAGAATACTTTATAGTAAAACGTAAAGTATGGGAAGGCGGAGATTTTCCAGTCAAAAGAATACAAAAATATAATCCTTCTTCAGGAAAACCATCAATAAATAAGGTTGATAAATTATTAAAAGAGTTTGTAGAACATGTTTTTAATGCCGACGGTTCTTACAATAAAGAAGCAGAGTATCCAGCTTATAAGAACGATTGTACATATTGTCCATTTAAAAAAGAACATGACCTATGTCCACCTAAAAATAGAAAGATAAAAGAACTAACATGAAAAGATTATCAGACTACGTAGGAAATACACCATTAATTCCAATAAGAATTGAAAATAAAACTGTTTGGGGAAAAGCCGAACTTATGAATCCAGGTGGAAGTGTAAAGGATAGAATGGCAACATTTATTCTTAATGATGCTGAAATGAGAGGCTTAATTAAAAAAGGAGATACTCTCTGTGAAGCCACATCTGGTAATACTGGAATATCTTTTGCAATGTTAGCAGCCGAAAGAGGATATAATATTTATATTGTTATGCCATCAAACATGTCAGAAGAACGCAAAAAAATATTTAATTTCTATGGTGCAAGACTAATAGAGGTAGATGCTGGAGATTTTGATGGAGCCATAGCCCTTAGAGACGAAATGTGTAAAAAGAAAGGGTGGTTTAATTGCAATCAATTTCACAATCCATTAAACATAGATGCTCACTACAGAACTACTGGTCCAGAAATATATAACCAATATAAAGAAGAAAATGGTGAAGATAAACAACCAGATGTACTTATAATGGGAACAGGAACAGGTGGAACTATAATGGGTACTGGTAAATTTTTAAAAGATATGTGGCCTAGGGTTAAAATTGTAGCTGTAGAACCAGCAGAATCTCCTGTTATGAGTGGTGGAGAATCTGGATTACATGGTATCCAAGGAATAGGAGATGGAAGCAAGTTTCTAGTAGATCTTGATTTTGTAGATGAAGTTGTCACTATAAAAACGGAAGACGCAAAAGAATATGCTAAAGATTTATCTGCCAAAGGTATATTTGTAGGAATAAGTGCGGGAGCAAACGTTAAAGCTGCACATGAATGGTTAAAAAACAATGATAAAGAAAATGCTATTACAATACTTTGTGATAGAGGAGAAAGGTACTTTAGTTGTCTATAAAAAAGAAATATCCAGATAATGTAGTCTATAATTATGAGACTAAAGAATTTGATGCAAACAAAAAGGAATATCCAACATCTGTCGGAGGTCAAAGCTTTGAACCGATTAAGGTAGATAAAAGTACAGCCACAGAGGCAAATAATTATTTTGAATCTAAATTAAATGAATTAAAAGAAGAATATAAAAAACTTATTAACGAATATAATTGGACAAGTTTAGTATATGCTTCAACATATAATTTTCAACCTATAATTGGAAAAGATTATTATCTTTATGAATCAAAAAACAAAAAAATATTTTTAAGCCTAATACACCCAAAACAATGGAACCAAAAATACATAGGTACATTTAAGCTATTAAATAATGGAAAATGGGAAAAGGTATGAGAATAGGTATAATTGGGAGCAAACAATATGAAAATAAAAGAAAAATTAAAGAAACAATTTTTAAATTAAAAGGTAAGTTTGGTGAAGAATTAACTATCTTTAGTGGTGGAGGTTCTGATGGTGCTGATAAGTATGTAAAAAAATACGCATTAGAACTTGGTTGTAATTATATAGAAGTTAACCCCTCTCATACACCTAAAAATCTTTATTCATATATGCGAAAAGATTGGTATGGAAAAAAATATAATACTAAAAATTTCTTTGTTAGAAATAAAATTTTAGCAAAAAGTATTGATAGATTAATAGCATTTGTACAAGAAGGAGACAACGCAAAGGGAACAGCCAGCACTGTAAACTACGCTGTTGAATTTAATAAAAAAGTTATTGTGATAACTTAACTTTATTTAATATATACATATATTTATATATACAAGTGGAGAAAAGTTATGGAAACATTAAAATTAACATCGGTAAAGGTACATAAAAAACAACAATATATGTTTAAGAAATTGTGTTTAGAAAATGGAATGAACTTTCAAAAATTAGTTAATCGTTCATTATACTTATACAATACAGATGAAAAATTTAGAAAAAATATAGATAATACTATAGAATTAGGAAAACAAATTTAATAAAGGAGAAAGGTTATATGGAATTACCAAAACTAAAAAAAATAGATTTAAGTAAACCAAAAAAGAAAAAAATCCTGCTATTATCAGATGATTTAAGATTACATAGTGGGGTTGGTACTATGAGTAAAGAATTAGTACTTAATTCATGTAAACATTATGATTGGGTACAATTAGGTGGAGCAATTAAACACCCTGATGCGGGTAAACGATTAGATATATCTTCTGATATAGCAAAAGAAACAGGAGTAGAAGACGCAAGTGTAGTTGTTTATCCATCAGACGGCTATGGAAATGGTGAAGTACTAAGGCAGTTAATATTTACAGAAAAACCAGATATGATTATGCACTTTACAGATCCAAGATTCTGGGGTTGGCTATATAATATGGAACATGAAATTAGACAAACTATGCCATTACTATATCTTAATATTTGGGATGACTTACCTTTCCCTCATTGGAATGAAAACTTTTATCAATCTTGTGACCTTTTAATGGCAATTTCAAAACAAACATATAACATAAATAAACATGTTTGCCAAAGAAAACCACGTATTGAAGGTGTAGATTTAACATATTTACCACATGGAATAGACGAAAATAAATTTAGAAAAATTACACCAAGTGATGGAGAATTTTCTAAATATTATGACTTCAGAGAACAAATGCTTAAAAAAATTGGATTAAATCCAGAATTTTTATTTTTCTTTAATAGTAGAAATATACGAAGAAAGGGTAATTCAAATTTAATTTTAGCATACAAATTATTTTGTGATAAAATAGGAAAAGAAAAGGCAAATGAAACCTGTTTACTATTACACTGTGATAGAAGCGATCCTAATGGTACAGATCTAAACGCCGTTATTAACGCTCTAGCACCAGGATATAATATTAGATTTACTGACGCAAAATTTCCAACTGAACAACTAAATTATTTATATAATATGGCTGATGTAATATGCCAACCAAGTACAGCTGAAGGATTTGGTTTAAGTGTTTGTGAATCTTTAATGACATCAACACCAGTAATTGCTAGCTGTATTGGTGGTCTTCAAGATCAATTAGGATTTAAAAAAGAAGATGGTAGCTATTTAACAGAAAAAGATTTTACTGCTGAATGGCCATCTAATTCTGATGGTAGATATAAAGAGCATGGAGAATGGGCTTTTGCAATGTATCCAACTCACACTCTACAAGGTTCTCCTCCTACACCATATATTTATGATTCTATTATATCTATTGTAGACATAAAGGATAAATTAGAGGAAGTTTATAATTTAGGTGGTAAAGAACTAGAAAGAAGAGGTGAACTAGGCAGAAAATATGTTACGGATAAAAATATAAGAATGACAGCAAAAATGATGGGTGATGGATTTATATCTCAAGTAGATAATATGCTAGAACATTGGAAACCTAGAAATAGATTTACTCTGGTAGAATCAGGCAAACAAAATTATAAATACCCAGCTGGAATCATTATTAAATAAGTTATAGGAGAAAAAAACAATGAAACAATTTTTAGTATTTCAAGGACCAGTAAGTTCAAGATCAGGATATGGAGACCACGCCAGAGATTTGGTAAAGTCTTTAATTGCTCTTGATAAATATGATATAAAAATAATAGATTTAAGATGGGGAGATTGCCCTAGGAATGGATTATCTAAAAAAGATAAACACTTAGAAAGATTATTTGCAAATCCTAATGGAGGCATTACAAAGCAGCCAGATATTTTTATGCAAATATCAGTACCCAATGAATTTCAACCATATGGAAAGTATAATATAGGAATAACTGCAGGAATAGAAACAGACGCAGTTGCAGCTCCATGGATTGAAGGTATGAATAGAATGAATATGGTTATTGTACCATCTCAACACGCTAAAAACGTATTTTTAAATACAAAATATGATAAATTAGATGAAAGAACCAAGCAAAAGGTTGGAGAACTTAGGTGTGAAAAACCAATAGAAGTATTGTTCGAAGGATTAGATTTAGAGATATTTAACAATACTAGTAAGGTTGAAGAAACTATAGCTGATACCCTTAAGGGTATAAAGGAAGATTTTTGCTACTTATATGTTGGTCATTGGTTAGCAGGGGCTAGAGGTCATGATAGAAAAGATACTGGAATGATGGTAAAAACCTTTATAGAAACATTTAAGAATAATCCATCTAGAACTAGGCCAGCACTAATAATGAAAACTAGTATGGCAACATTCAGTGTAATAGACCAGGCAGATGTAATAAATAGGATAAATAAAATCAGATCAGAATATGAAGGTCAAAATATACCTAACATATATTTAATACATGGAGATTTAACACCTGAAGAAATGAATTCATTAAATAACCATAAAAAAGTAAAAGCTATGATTAGTTTTACTCATGGAGAAGGTTTTGGTCGTCCACTATTAGAATTTTCTGTCACAGGAAAACCTGTAGTTGCACCAAACTGGTCAGGCCAAATAGACTTTTTAAGTCCTCACTCTATTCTTTTACCAGGAGAATTAAAAGAAACACATCCGTCTGTTCATTGGAAAGATGTTATTATTCCTCAATCAAAATGGTTTTATGTAAATTATGGTTATGCAAGCCAGGTATTGAAGGAAATATTTAAGAATTATTCAACATTCTTACCTGATGCTAAAAAACAGGCTAAACATTCAAAGGAAAAATTTAGTATCGAAAAAATGATTGAAGGATTCAAGTCTATTCTTGATAAATATGTTGTTCAAGAGGTTAGCATAAATATGCCACAACAAAACAAAATAAATATAAGTAAACCAAAATCAATAAAATTACCTAAACTAAAGAAGATAGAAGCATGAAATCAGATTTAACAGAAATTAGTCCATTTACAAATAATCAATCCGTAATAGTTGAAACACTAGAAAATGGAGTAGAAACAAGAATTTGCATGGATACAGGATTTACAACAAACTCAGAATATACAGTTGATAGTGACATAGCATCAATAGAGGAAACAACAACTCAATTGATAAAAGATTTAAGGTTTACTGACGTATTATTAAAACAATATTGGTATCCAACAACAGCCATGTTTTCAACTGGTGTTATATATCCAGAAGGTACTCCTAATGATTGGAAATGGGTTTATGCACCAGTTATAAGTATGACAGAAGAAGAAAGTAAAAAATATCCTGTACCAGGAAAACCTGGAGAATACTATGAAACTAGAGTAGGAACAGATGTTGCAGAATATTATGATAAAAATGACTTTAAATCGCTTTGTAAAAGGGTTGGTATGGGAGTTGACATAGAAAATTAGTGGGAAAATTAAACGAACATAGAGTACGAGTAAGGAGTCAAATTCAGCTACCATTATCTAGACTAGAAAAAGGTATGATTGTAAGGGCCAGATATAATCCAGTTATTACTGGAAAACAAAGAGGAACTACTAAAGAATATATGATTTTAGTACTCAATCCACTTTGGAAGAAAAAAGTACACGCATTAAGCTTAGATAGTTTTTCATCTGTTAGGCTTAATCAATTAGCAGAAAATGTTGGTTTGGTTTATATACCATCTTTTCAAAAGAAAAGAAAGTTAGATATACCTAAGTTAGAAATGAATGTATCATCTCAAAGATTTTATGCATCTAATTTAAAAAAAGACATGAATACAAAATGGGGAAATAGTTATAGAACATTTGACATGAAACATTTTAATAAATTATTTTTAGTTGATTATAAGTTTAGTAAAGATCTTGAAGAAAAATTCTTACTAACAGAGAAAAAAATTCAAGAACAGTTAAATAAGAAGGACAAAGATTAACATGAAAATTAGTTATGCAATACCAGTATGTAATGAAATTGTAGAGTTAAAAAGACTATTAAACTTCTTAACAGAAAATAAAAGAAAAAAAGACGAAATAGTAATACTATATGATTCAGAAAATGGAAGTGAGCCAGTAGAAGAATTTTTAAGGGCAAAATCAGTTAACAACCCAAGTTTTCAATGGCATTCCAATCCATTAAATAAAGATTTTGCACAACAAAAAAATTACTTAACAAAAATGTGTACAGGAGACTGGGTATTTTTAATAGATGCAGATGAATATCCTGATAGTTATTTGTGTGAAAGTTTACCTAGTGTAATAGAAAGTAATCCAGATGTAGAAGCATATTGGGTTTCAAGAATAAATACTGTTCAAGGATTAACCAGAGAACATATTGCAAAATGGGGTTGGAATGTAGATAACAGAGGATGGGTAAATTTTCCAGATAAACAGATGAGAATTTATAAAAATGATATAGACAGAATATATTGGACAAGGCCAGTACATGAACAATTAATCGGATATAATAAATTTGGTTCATTGCCTGGGAACGAAGAATATTGTCTCCATCACCCAAAAAATATAGCAAGACAAGAAAAACAAAATAATTTTTACGATACAATATGACAAATAAAAAATTTAAAATATTAGATTGCACCCTTAGAGATGGAGGATATTATACTGATTGGTCATTTAATACAAAACTAGTTAGGGATCTAGTTAAATCATTAGACTCAAATGGTGTTGATATTATTGAAATGGGATATAAGTCTCCAGTAAAAGGAGGACAGTATAGAAAATGTAATGATGGATTTATAAAATCTATAATAAATTTTAAGATTAAATCTAAGTTATGTTTTATGATAGATGTTAAAGATTATATAAAAAATAATTCTATTGACGTTATATTACTAAATAGAGTTATACAAAACGCCAAAACCTCTCCATTTTCAGTATGTAGAATAGCTGCAAAATATGATGAAATAAAATATTTACCTAAATTGGTTGATTTATTATATAAAAAAGATTATGAAGTAATTTGCAATCTAATGGGCGTATCGCTTCTTACTTCTAAACAGATAGGTGAATTTGTTGAAACAACATACGATGGTCCATCAATATCACTATACATTGCTGATAGTTATGGTTCACTTTATCCTAATGATGTTAAAAAAATAATTAAGGGTGGAGGTATAAATGGAATTCATACCCATGATAATTTAGGATTAGCATTTGCAAACTGTTTAGTTGCAATAGAAGAAGGCGCAACATTTATAGATGGCACACTACTAGGAATGGGTAGAGGAGTAGGCAACTCAAAAACAGAACAACTTTTAATGTACAGAAATGGTTCAGTTTCTTGTGGATTATTAGACTCAATAAATTCAATAGGTTTACTACAACAAAAATATGCTTGGGGCCAAAACACCACTTACATGCATGCGGGAATACATAATATACACCCATTATATGCTCAAGATATAAATACTTCTGGTATTTCTAACTCAAATCTTAAAAATGCCTTAGAATCCTTAAACAATGAAACATCATACGATAAAAATAAACTAAAACCGTATTTAGAACAAAGGGCGGTTGTAGTAATTCCAGCTAGATATAAATCTTCTAGATTTCCTGGAAAGCCTTTAGTAAATATACTTGGCACACCAATGATAATACGGGTAGCAGATATAGCTTGCAAAGCGGTTGGAATTGAAAATGTTTATATTGCAACAGAAGACAGAAGAATAGTAGATGTTGTAGAAGATGCTGGATACAAGGTCATACTTACATCAGATAACTGTTTAACTGGAACAGACAGAATAGCAGAAGCTGCAATGGAAATAGATGCAGATATATTTATTGATGTTCAAGGAGACGAACCACTATTAGATCCTGATTATATAATAAAAACTATAGAGGAAAAAAAGAAATACCCAAACCACGTAATAAATTGTATGGCAAGGCTAGAAAGCTATGACAATGTTGATAGTTTAAAAATACCTAAAATGGTTGTAAATTTAGATAACGAAATAATATATCAATCAAGGAGTAGTATACCTGGAAGTAAGTCAGGCCCCGTAAAATCACAAGCTAAAAAGCAAGTTTGCGTATTTGCCTTTAATAGAAAAGAACTAGAAGCCTTTGCAGAAAAAGGATGTAGTGGAAAAACTCCGCTTGAATGGGAAGAAGATTTAGAAATGTTAAGATTTTTAGAAATGGGAATGAAGCTTAAGGGATTAGAGGTTGAAGGTGCTACTCACGCAGTTGATATACCAGAAGATGTTAAAATAGTAGAAAAACTATTAAAAAAAGTTTCGGGTTAGAAAAAAATTTATTATATTATACTATATAATAAAAATGGAGAAAACACATGGATAAAACAAAAGAAGAATTTTTACAAAAGATAAGTATGGGAAAAGAAACAATAGCATTAGATTTTGATGGGGTAATACACGATGATTACTTAAGATCCGCAGGAGGAGACGATGGCGATGAAATGTATGATGGAACAATTTATGGTGAACCATTTGATGGTGTTAAAGATGCACTAATTGACTTGTCAAGTAAGTACAGGGTAATAATTTACACATGTAAAGCAAATCCAACTAGGCCGCTTGTAGAAGGAAAAACAGGCCCAGATCTTATACAAGAATGGTTAATAGAATATGGTCTAGATATTTATATTTCAGATATACAATTTGAAAAGCCACATGCAAAATTTTATATTGATGATAAAGGATATAGGTTTGAAAATTGGGAAGATACAATGGAGTTTTTAGGTGAAAAATAAAATATTTGAAATAAGAAAAAATCTTCTAATGGTAGATAGTCATGAAGGAAGATTAGAATGCCTAAAAAATTCTTTTGATGGAGAAACTGCATACATAGTTGGTGCTGGCCCTTCATTAAACGAACACTCTCCAGATATATTGAGGGATTTTTTGTCTGATAAACTTACACTAGCAATAAAACAGTCATATGATTTATTAAAAGATATTACAGATATTCACATTCAAAACTTTTGCAATTTTGTACCATATAACTATGAAAATAACGATAGAACAATTTGTCCATGGCTAGTTTTTGATCCAAATCATCCAATGAATATACTTAAAAATAATCTACGCTGTGATTTTATGTTGCCAATATTTAGAAACAATGGAGACATGGGAACAACTATTGCTGAAAAAGGTGACTATGATGCAATGCTATTAGAAACATCTTATAAAAGACCATGGGGTCCTGGTTGTATGTATGAACTAGCAATCCCATTAGCTATTTATATGGGCTGTAAAAAAATTGTTACAATTGGTTGGGATATTGGCGATTTACATGGTTTTGATAAAACAAAAAAATCTATTTTTCAAGAACATTTTTATCCTGGAGAATCTAGAGTAGAAATGATGAAAACTTCAGCTTCTCATAGAGAATTAAAATCTGTAGTTAATTCAACTAAAGGTTTATATTACTGGTTAAAAAATATGGGGATAGAATTAGAAATTATATCTGAAAAAAATCAAGGTTATGAAAACATTCCAAGAGTAAAATTATGAAAAACCCAGAAGAATTCAAGGTACTACTAGTTTATCCAAATCTTACAATGATGCTTGTTCCTTCATTGGCAATTGGGATATTTACTAAATTACTAAAGGATAAAAAATATAATGTTGACCTATTCGACACAACACACTATGTAGCAGAAGAAAATTCAAGCCCTCAAAATAGGGTAAAGTATATGCAGGCAAGGGAGTTTAATGATACCGACGATCTTGGTGTTAGAGTAAAAGAAGACTTAACAGGAGACTTTAGAAGAAAGGTAGAAGAATATCAACCAGATCTTTTAATATATTCAGTTGTTGAGGATTGTTATAGACAAACACTTTCATTAATGAATGCTATAAAAGATTTAGATGTACCGCATATAGTTGGTGGAGTATATCCAACAGCTGCTCCAGAAATGTGTATGGAAAATGAACTTATACAGTGTATAGGTTTAGGTGAAGGTGAAAATGTTATAATGGAATTATCAGAAGTTATAAGAACAAAGGGATCATATGATGATGTTGGTGGTATATGGTTTAAGAGAGATGGAGAAATTGTTAAAAATAAACGTGGACCAGTTGTCAGTATAAATAAAGGACAAGAACCAGATTTTAGTTTATTTGATGAAGGTAGATTCAACAGACCAATGGGTGGTAGAATGTTTAGAACAGTACCAATAGAAACATATAGAGGTTGTCCATTTACTTGTACATACTGTAATTCTCCAATGCAAACAGTATTAGCAAAAGAATCTGGAATAGGTAATTTTTTAAGGACAAAAAACTTTGATGTGTTAAGAACTGAAATAAGAAATGTTATTAAAAAATATAAACCTGAATTTATGTACTTTATAGATGATAGCTTTACGGCTAGAAAAAAGAGTGAGGTATTTGAATTTTGTGATATGTACGAAGAATTTAAACTTCCTTTTTGGTTTAATACTAGGCCTGAAACATGTACACCTGAAATGATGCAAAGACTGAAGGAAGTAGGTGCATATAGAATATCATTTGGTATTGAGGCAGGTAATGAACAATATAGAAAAAAAGTATTAAGAAGAAATGTTAGTAATGCCAACTTAAGAAAATCATTCGACATGTTAGCAGATTCAGGTATAGCCTTTAGTTTAAATTTGATAATTGGAATGCCTGGAGAAACTAGGGAAATGGTTATGGATTCTATAGAGTTTTGCAGAACAATTAAAGGCTTTGATACACTAACAGTAAGTATATTTACTCCATATGCAGGCACTGTATTGAGAGACGTCGCTGTAAAAAATGATTGGTTAGATTCAAATTATATAACAAAACACACAACATCTAGTTCAGATTTAAGAATGCCTCCTCCATATTTATCATCAAAAGAAATAGATAAGTTAATGAGGGTATTACCACTATATGTATATTTTCCAAAATCAGATTGGGCAGATATAGAAAGAGCTGAAACAAATGATGAAGAAGGAAATAGATTACTAAAACACTATAGTGAAATATATTCTAGAGATTTCTTAAAAATGACGCAAGATGATGAGAAAGTTTGGACTATAGATGGTGGTACTGGTTGTAAATCTAATCCTAAAGATTCATTTGTTGTAGATTTTGCTAGTCCAACTAGAATGGACGAAGTAGAATTATCATCATTAATGTTAAAATAATAAGTTATGAAAACAAAAATTGCAATAGGTTGTTTGGTTCAATGGTATGAATGTGATATTATTGGTGAGTATGTAGATTCATTAAAGGATGCCCTTAATCAATATGACGGAGAGGTAGGTATTGATTTCATGGTTGTAGAAAACCAAGATTTAGAAAAATGTGTGTCTACCGAACAAATGAAAAAGTGCATAGATAAAATCAAATCTATCTGTGATATAGGAAATGTTAGATACACTAAAAATCTATACACAATAGCAGATTACAGGCGAGAATTTAATGAAATGTATTGTAATGAAGTAGATACATTAATGTGGGGAGAATCTGATTCTTTAATTCCAAAACAAACATTCATAATACTAGATAACTTACATAAAACATCTTTGCAAAATAATAACCCAAAATACTTAGCATTTTTTGGTGGTTGTAAAATGTGGGATGATAGTTGGAAACAATTAGAACACCCAGAGTTTACAGACAAACCATTCATAGACGGAGATACAGATAATTGGTGGAGTTTAAGATACACCATGAATAAAAAAGAAATGGATGAGATAAATAATAAAACTGATAACTTAGACGTTCAAATAGTATCTCCACATAAATTTAATGGTTGTGGATTAGTAATATCGTCAGAAGTTATAAAGGCGGGAGTTAATATACCTAGATCGGTTTTCTTTATACATGAAGACTCAGCCTTTATGTGGATGACTAATAAAATATTAGGAAATATACCACAATACATAATAAAAAATATATTGTTAGTACACAATAGAAAAAGTCCTAATAAACGAGTACATATATCTGGAGAAGAAGGAATAGATAAAACAGATTTAGGTGCACAAAGAAAAACACATGATTGGTATATGGTAGCAAATAGTATGTGTGAACAAAATTATCAAAATTTATTTAATCCAAACTTTAAATCCTTTACATGGGATGATGTGTGGAAAACGTAAAAATTTCCCTGGAGAGTTTTTTTAACGGGTAAAAAAAAGGTTATATTTATGAGTAATACAAAAAATTTATTTTCATTAGTAGGTAATACAGCAATAGTAACAGGTGCAGCAGGATATTTTGGAGATTCCTTTTGTCGAGCATTATTGGATTGTGGTGCAAACGTGGTACTAATGGGAAGAGGAAAAAAAATATTAGATAAAACTAAAGAGTATGAAAAAGAATACGGAAATAACAGGGTTTGTTGTGAATTAGTAGACTTTTATGAAGATGAAAAATTTAAAAGTGCTCTTAAAAAAATAATTTCATATCATGAAATAGATATACTTGTAAATAATGCTTATGAATTTGGTGAAAATACCGGTTTTGGAAAAGACGGTAGACTAGAAACAATACCAAAAAATAAATTTATGCGATCACTAGAATCAGGTGTTTATTGGCCAATGCTTGCAACACAAATAATTGGTGAAGATATGAAAAAAAGGCGTAGTGGTTCTATAATAAATATAAGTTCTATGTATGGAATAGTTTCTCCTAGTCCAAAGTTATACGAAGGAACAACATCATTTAATCCACCGTCTTATGGTGCAACAAAATCTGCAGTAAATCATTTAACTAAATATACAGCAACGTGGTTAGGTGAATATGGAATAAGATGTAATGCTATTGCTCCAGGAGCATTTCCAAATTTAGATAGTGAAACAAATAAACCTGATCCAAAAATACTAGAAAGACTAAATAATAATACGGTTCTTGGTAGAACAGGTCATGCAAAAGAATTAAAGGGAATACTAATATTTTTAGCATCTAAGGCATCTAGTTATGTTACTGGAGAGATTATATCAGTAGATGGTGGATGGATAACAACATGAAACTAGGAGTACTACAAGGAAGATTATCTCCTCCAATAGGAGGATTTCAAGAGTTTCCAGAAGATTGGGAACGAGAGTTTAGAATAGCTGAATTAAATTTAGGCCTTTCTCATATTGATTGGTTAGTTACTAAAAATTGTAGTCAACAATCAAACGCATTATTTTATTGCACCCTAAGAGGACTTCCAATTGGTAGTATCTGTGCAGATAATTTAATAGATAAAAGAATAATAGAACCATCGTTTTTATTTAATAATTTACAACCTATTTGTGATTCTGCAATTAAAAATAATATAGATACAATAACTATACCGTTATTAGAGGAATCTGATGTATCCGATGTGACCACTAGAGATAAATTTATAACTAATATAAATAAATTTGCAATAACATATTATCCTGAACTAATATTTTCATTTGAAATAGAAGCATATGAAAAGGTAATTAGTGATGTAATAAATAGTAATGATAATTTTAGACTAACATATGATACAGGAAATATGACATCTTTAGGAATAAATCATGAATATTATATAGAAAAATTTATAAATAAAATAGACACTGTACATATAAAGGATAGATTATTTAATGGAACTACGGTTTATCCTGGAAAAGGAAAAACTGATTTCAAATCTATATTTAATAGTTTGCGCCTACTTGGAGACAAGGGTATTAACTACACCCTCCAAACAAATAGGGGTAAAGATGAAGAAGAGGTTAATACTATATCAAATCATATGAAAAAAATAAAAGAATTATATGGATAAGATGTTAATTGTTGATTTAATGGGTGGTAAAGAGGTAATTCATCCAGCAATAGGTTCTCATATGAATCACTATGCTGGATGGGATAGTGAGTATTGTTCAGAATGGTATAATGGCAATCAATATAACAAAATTTACAATAGTTTTGAATCATCTAAAAAAACAAAAACAATAACACATGTAAACCATGGTGGAGCAAAAAGTTATGGTTATAATATATTTTTTAACGATTATAAAAATAGTAAAGATTACCATTCAAAATTACCAAAAAATGTACAGCGAGATATAAATAAATCAATTAAATCATCTTATTATTTTAAAGAAATGAATTTCTTAAATCATATTCAAGATATGAAAATAATTCATAATGAAAACAAAAATAGAATACACAGCTTAAAAACTCCAGGTGAAAAAGGTGAACGTGCATATAGAGGTGGTAATAAATTTAATGAAAATTATATAGAAATATTTGATAATATAAAAAATAGTGAAAGCCTTTTGCCTGATAGAATAGTATCTGATCCCAACCATTGTACCAAATGGTTTGGAATATTTAGGTACTTAAAACACTACAAGCAGGGTAAAGTAATAACAAATGAAAAACTATTGGCTTATTCTGCAATACATATGGATGGAGAAGTTTCTTCTGTTGGATTTATATGGGGAAGCCCTAAATATCATTCTTCTGGAATAATGTTTAATTTAATAACTTCAATAGCAAAAAATTTAATGGATGGTGGAAAAATAAAGTGCCTTAATTATGCAAAGTCTGGAATACCAGATTTACAAAGGTGGAAAGAAAGAATGTTGTTTAATAAATCATATATTATGGTGAATAAATTTTAGTATGTCAAATAAATTTATTATATTATAGTATAACTTAAAAAAATCGGGGGTTTAGTTTAATTGGCTAAAATAATTATAAGCGTTAAAGCAATAGATGTAAGTTCAAATCTTACTTAGTAGTTTAATTGGAAAAACAATTGAATAGTTTATAATAGATATTGGTTCGAGTCCAATAACCTCCACAAATAAAAATGATATGAAAAACCCAAGAAAATATTTCGGAAATGAACTTAAATACCTTGAACAAGTATTAAACTCAGAATCCTGGACAGCTACAGGAGGAAGTTGGACAAAAGAGTTAGAAAATAAGTTTGCTGAAAAATTTGGAGCAAAATATGCAGTTGCGTTTAATTCTGGTACTTCAACACTTCATGCGGCCCTAGAAGCAGTTGGCGTAGTTGCAGGAGATGAAGTAATTTGTCCAGCACTTTCTGTCATAATGAATACAACTGCTACAATGCATGCAAATGCAATACCTGTTTATGTTGATGTAGACCCAGAAACTTGGTTAATGGACCCTGATGATTTAATAAAAAAAATTACACCTAAAACAAAAGCAATTCAAACAGTATCCCTATTTGGCCTAGCACCAGATATGGATAAAATAATGAATATAGCAAATGCCCATAATATTCCAGTAATAGAAGACAATGCTCAATGTTTTCTTGGTAAATATAATGGAAAGATGGTTGGTACTATTGGGGATATAGCAAGTTTTAGTTTTGAAAATTCTAAACATATGTCTTGTGGTGAAGGAGGAATCATAATAACAGATAATGAAGAATACGCCATGAAATGCAGAAAACTTGGCGGCCACGGATTTAAAAACCTAAAAGCAGAAGAAGGTAGGGTTAAACTTAATCAAGAAGATTTTCAAACACCAGAATACAAAAGAATAGAATCACTAGGTTGGAACTACAGGTTATCTGAATTTAGCTCAGCAATAGCATTAGCTCAACTAGAAAATATAGAAAGAAATGTAGAATATAGAACAGAGTCGACTAAGTTATTTTTAGATGTTATAAAAAATACTGGCTGTGATTACCTTATACCTCAAAAAACCCCAGATAACTGTGAACATACTTGGTGGACTGTTCCAATATTATATGAAGGTGAAAAAAATATTGGTGTTTCATGGAAAGAGTTTAGAGCAGAATATGTAAAACAAGGAGGTGATGGTATCTATGGAGCATGCAGTGTACAGTATCTAGAGCCTATGGTTTCAGAAAGAAGATTTGTTAAAAGATTACCACAAATATATGAAAATGTAAGTTATGAAAGAGGAATATGTCCAGTATCAGAAGAAGTACAATCAAAACTTATGCAGTTTAAAAATAATTATAGGTCTTTAGATTTAGCTAAAGAAAAAGCAAAAGCATTAGAAAAAACAATAATAAAATTTAATAGGAGAAAACAATAATGAAAAATTACGTTATAGCAGAAATTGGAATCAACCATAATGGTGATATGAACTTAGCAAAAAAACTAATAAAAAATGCAGCAACCTCAGGTTGTGATGCGGTTAAATTTCAAAAAAGAACTATCAATGAAGTTTATACAAAAGAAGAATTAGATGTACCAAGAGATTCACCATGGGGATCTACAAATAGAGAACAAAAAGAAGGACTAGAATTTAGTCTAGAAGAATACAAAACATTAGAAAATTATTCATCTAAGTGTGGTGTTGATTTTATTGTTTCTTGTTGGGATATACAAAGTGTTGATGATATTGAAAATAATTGTACTGTAAAATATCATAAGGTTGCTTCAGCCTTAGCTACAGATAGACAATTCTTAGAAAAATTAAAAGAAACTGGAAAACCAGTAATACTATCTACGGGTATGATGACAACATCTGAAATAGATTCTGCAGTTAATATTTTAGGAGACAGTTTAGAATATATTTTAGCCTGTACAAGTACATATCCTACAAAAGCTGAAGAAATGAATTTAAGTCACATAAGAACTTTAAAAATAAGTTATGAAAATAAAAAAATTGGTTTCTCTAACCACTACAATGGGTTAGATGCTTGTATAGGAGCTACAGCTCTAGGATCAGAATGTATTGAATTCCATATAACACATGACAGAACAGCATATGGATCAGACCAACCAGCATCAATAGAAAATGTAGGTGGAATGGTTGAAGGAATAAGAATGATGGAAAAAATGGTAGGTGATGGCCGCAAAGTTGTATATGAAACAGAAAAACCAATTGCTGCAAAATTAAGAAAAGTTAATAATGTTTGATTTAACAGGTAAAACTGTAGTAATAACTGGTGGATATGGTCTTCTTGGCCAAATGCATGCAGAGGCCGTTAAAGATGCTGGAGGAATTCCAATACTTACTGATGTAGAATCATTTGGTATAGATGGATACCGGTGTTATCATATGGACGTAACAGATAAAGAAAGTATTCAAAGAGTTGCAGATTCTATAGATAGGGTAGATGTTTTAATAAATAACGCAGCACTTAATCCAAAAATGGTTACCAAAGGAGATAATAATTTTGAAACCTTTAGTTTAGATTCTTGGAAAAAAAGTATAGATGTTAATCTTACTGGTGCATTTTTATGTAGTCAAATTTTTATAAATAAAATGATAAAAGACGGAGTAAATGGTAGTATAATAAACATGTCATCTGATCTAGGAGTAATTGCGCCAAACCAAACTATATACGATGGAGATGTAAAACCTGTAGATTATTGTGTTGCAAAACATGGAATAATAGGTTTAACAAAATATATAGCAACTTACTTTGCAGACAAAGGAATACGTGCAAATAGTATTAGCCCAGCTGGAGTGTACACAGACCAACCAAAAGAATTTGTTGATAGATTAACTAGCCTTATTCCAATGGGAAGAATGGCATCTAAAAAAGACATAAAGGGAGCAACAGTATTTCTTTCTTCAGATGCAAGTTCATACATGACAGGCCATAACATGGTCCTAGATGGTGGAAGAACAATATGGTAATTAAATTAAAGGAGAAGCAATATGGCATTTAATAGTGTAAAAGAATTAGAAGACTGTTTAAGTAAAATAATTAGTAAGGATAAACCTGACCTATATGATGTTGATGAGTTTAAGGTTTGGAAAAAACTTGGTGAAAGATTTACAGGAGATATATGGAATGATGGTAAATATATTTGGAAAATGCATTGCCACTCTCAAATAATAAAGGATGTTAATCCAAAAACTATATTTGAAACTGGGTTTAATAGAGGAACCAGTGCTTGTATGTTTTTAAATCAATTAAGAAAATTTAATGGTGGAGATACTGTAAAGGTATATTCAAATGATATAAATCCTAGATCACTAGTTAATGCAGAAAAACTTACAGATGAATTTACAAATTTTGAGTTTGTCTTAGGTGATTCTATGGTTAACCTAAAACCATTTCTAAAAGAAAAAAATCTAGAATTAGATTATGTTTTTATAGATGGAGCACACTCATATGAAGGAGCAAAGTCTGATACGCTAGCATTTCAACCACATGTTAAGAAAGGTGGTGTAATAGTTGTTGATGATTGGTGGATAGATGGAGTACGCAATGGTACCCTTGATGCAGGATGGGACGGTTGGGAAGCCTTTGAGGTTCCAAAATATGAAAGAAAAGCATTAGTGTTTATTAAGCTATAGTATGAAAGCAATATTTATATCAGTAAGAACAGGTTCAACAAGGCTTCCAAATAAAGCTTTAAAAGAAATAAATGGAAAACCAACCATAGAATATTTAATTGATATGGTAAAACAATCTAATTATACCAATAATATAATACTATGTACAACCCATTTACCAGAAGATGACGTTCTTTGTAGAATAGCATTAAAAAATGGAATAAAATACTACAAGGGCAGTGTAGAAGATAAATTAGATAGATGGTTAGGTGCATGCAAAGAATATAATATAGACTTTTTTGTAAATGTTGATGGTGATGATATATTTTTTGATGCTGACATGGCTGATGCTTGTTTTATACAACATGATAAACATGATCCAGATTTTATAGATGGACAAGGATTATATAATGATGTATATGCTATGAAGACTTCAGCACTAGAATTAGCCTGTAGAATAAAAACAGATTCAGAAACAGAACACGTAAAACAATTTTTTGAAGATAAGATAGGAATAACTGTTCAAAAAATATTAAATGGCGAACCTATTCCTGAAAAATGGATTAAAAAGAAAATGAGATTAACTCTAGACTATATTGAAGATTTATTATTTTTCAAAAAAGTAATAGAGAATGTAAAACAATTAAATTTTGCAAACATTCTAAAATATATAGAAGATAATCCTTCAATTGTAGATATAAATTGGTCGAGAGATGAGGATTGGAAAATAAATCAAGAAATGCAGAGGTCTAAAAAATGATAGAATATCTCTTAGAAAATAATAAATTAGAAACCTTGATTGATAAGTTTCATGGAGCACCATACCACCATAAAGGATTACCAAAAAATCCTTTTGTTGATGAAACCCATATAGAACCAACTATAGAAGATTTCAAAAAATATATGTTATCTGGTAATAAACTTGATTACGATTTTTCAGGTAAATCATGTGCCATTATTGGTAGTTCTCCAATATTATTAGATAAAGAATATGGAAAAGAAATAGATAAGTATGATTATGTTGTAAGGTGTAATGAAGGAGAAATAGAGGGATACGAAAAACATGTAGGTTCTAAGACAGATTTTAGAATGATTGGTAAGAAAACATTTACTAACCAAAACTTAGAAGCCGGTGGTTTCCCCTCTAGATGGAATTGGTTTCCAAAATTAAAAAATGAGCATTTTATTTTAAGGCCTTTATTTGGAAATGATACTATGAAGTACAAGAGTATATTTGATTGTCTTCAACAGTTTCATGATAGAAAAGATATAAGAGTAAGTTTTGTAAAAGACAAGCTTGAACAAGAAGTATTAAATAGAACAAACCATTTAGGTAGTACAGGTTTTTGTGCGATATTATTATTTTCAATATTGGTTGATTGTGTAGATATATATGGTTTTGACCATCATCTTGCATCAGATACTGTACAATATTATTTCTTACAAACAAATACCAAAACGTCAGTACACACACATAATTTTAATGGTGAAAAAGACTTTTGTTCAAAATTAGAAAAATTAGGAAAATTAAGAAGACATGGCTAAAAATATAATATTTATAGTAAATATATCTGAAGAATTAAAAAAAGGAAGAAACGATAAATACGATTTAAGTATAAATAGTTGGAAATCTTGGGCTGATAAAAATGATTGTGAAGTATTTGTTTTAACAGAGAGGGTATATCCTGAAAATTACATGATTGCTAATTGGCATAAGGCTCTAGCCTTAAAATTACTAGATGCAAATGATGTTGATTATGACCAAGTATTAATCGTAGATGCAGATACAATTGTTCACCCGAACTGTCCAAATTTCTTTAAAGAAACAGAAAATAAATTTTGTGCCGTAATGAATGATGGCTGTTATGAATGGACATTGCGAAGTATCAAATTATATGGTGACCACTTATTTCCTGGGATAAAAATTTCACCATGGGAATACTTCAATACGGGTTTTGTTATTGTTAATCGTTCTCACAGTAAATTTTTAGATAAGGTTATTGATAGTTATAATGATAATATAGAAAAATTTATGGAAGCAAAAGAGTTTAAGGTTGGTAACGATCAAACACCATTAAATTTCTTTACAAAAAAGTTTAATATTGACGTTAAAATACTACCTCCATGTTATAACCTACAAGATATGTTTAGAAAAAATCTATTACATATACCGGGACATTCTTGGTGGAAAGATGAGTTATCTTTTCTAGGTGCTGGGTGGGTATATCACTTTAATGCTATTCCACAAAATGATAGAAACGCAAATTATTGGATAGAAAGAACATACAAGGAGTTATACGGATGAAAAATATACATGAGTCAGCAAAAATAGGAAAAAATGTTATTATAGAATGTAATAATTTTACTATAGGTAAAAATTCTATAATAAAGGATGGATGTATTATCAGATGTAATAATTTTACAGCTGGTGAAGGATTATATATGTGTGAAGGTGTTGAGGTTGGTAGAGGTGGATGCTTTGGTCCTAATTCAAATGTTTATATAGGAAACAATGTTGGAATATTTGAAAATACCGTAATAAATCCTTCAGATGAAATACATATTGGAGATAACGTTGGTATTGGTGGAGAAGTTATGATATGGACCCATGGAGCCTGGTTAGACGTTTTAGACGGTTTTCCAGCAGACTTTGGTCCAGTTAAAATTGGAAAAAATGTTTGGTTGCCTGCTAGAAGTGTGGTATTACCAAATGTAGAAATAGGTGATAATACTGTTATCGGAATAGGTTCTATAATAAATAGAAACATTCCAGCTGGTTGCTTTGCTGCTGGTTCTCCGTGCAAAGTAATTACAAAAAATTGTTATCCAAAAAAATTAAATGAAGATGAAAAAAGAAAAATTATACTTGAAATTTTGCATGGATGGGACAGCCTACATAAAACAAAGGGTATTGAATCATTAACGCGCTACGAAAATGGTAAGATTATATTGTCTCAAAATGTATATGAAACTATATATGATGTTAATAATAAAACTATTTCTGGATATGAAAATGAAGTAAGTGAAGATTTGAGAGATTATCTAAGGCGTAGAGGAATAAAAATATTTACTGAAAAAGGATTTAATTCTATTTCAGCAAAATGGCAGAGATAGAATATGAAATTATTAAATTTTGATAAAGTATTATGTTTATCTCCTCATCCAGACGATGTTGAGTACAGCATGGCCGGAACTATACTTAAGTATAATCAAACTAGTTTTGATATAGTATGCTTAACGCAGGGAGGGGATTGTGATGAAACAACTGACTTAAGTAGATTAGGTGAAGTAGATAAAAGTTGGAAAAAATCTAAAGTAAATAACTATGAATTATTTTTTACCAATTATAAACTATTAAAAGATTTAGATGAAGACCAGTGGATAAACTATATTGAATCTACATTTACAAACAATGTTAAATATGATTGCATAATTACTCCATCAGAGTTTGATAGCCACTTTGAGCACAGAATGGTGTCAAGTTTTGGTTGGCCATTAACACGTGTAAAACCAATTTCACTAATGGAATATTATTCTCCAAGTACACTAGAAAAATGGAATCCAAATATGTTTGTAGATATATCAAATGTTTATAATACTAAATTAAAGATGTTAAAAGAATTCAAATCACAACAACATAGGTCATATTTTAGTAGAGAAACATTAGATGGTTTTCATACAAACTTTCAATGCTCTAAGAAAGGTTTGCCTAAAATAGAAAGATTTAACCTAAAACAGATATTTACAATATGAAAATAGCATTTTTTAGCGAAGCAGGTTATACTGGTAAAATACCAAGAAACCATTCAAATATGAGAACAGATGTTGCATGGGTAAGTGCATTAGATGCCACCCACCATCCAATAACTACAATACATACTGTTGATGAAAATACGTATGATTTAGGTATAGTTATAATACCAAAAAATAAGGAAACATTATTTGATTATCCTTTAATAGATCAACTAAAAAGAGTTTGTTTAAAAATAGGAACAATGCAAGAAAGTACCTATTGGTACTGGCAAGGAGGAACAATTCAATCCCAATTGTGGTACCACGATATATTACAGTCAATGGACGTCATTTTTTGCCATAATGATATGGACTTAAAATATTATAGAGGAATAACTGATGTTAAATGTGAATTAATGCAGACATTGATGATAACAGATCATGTAAAAACTTTTAACGGTGAAAGAAGCGGTGTTATGGTTGGAGGAAATTGGGTTACAGCGTATAGAGGTTTTGATTCATATATAGTTGGCAAAATTTTAAGTGATAGTATAACTTCTCCTACAACAGGTAGAATGAAGCCAGATGAAAAGCTTTTAGATATAAACCATCTTCCATGGGTACAATGGTTAGACTGGATGTATGAATTATCTAAATGTAGGTATGGTGTACAACTAGGTACTGCTGCCGCAGGAACATTTAATCTAAACTGCGCATACTTAGGAATTCCATGTATAGCCTATGATAATGTTAATACGCAAAAGTATCTCCACCCAGATCTATCAGTACCTGATGGAGATATACAACAGGCTAGAAAATTAGCAGAAAAATTAAAAACAGATGGTGAATTTTACGAGCAATGTAGTTCTAATTGTAAAAATTTATTTGAAATAAAATATTCTGAAAAACAATTTTTGCTAAAGATGAATGATATTGTCTCAAAACTATAATTATATAAAAGGTTATACAACTATGAAAAACAAAGTTTTATTTTTAATCACAACATACAATCAACTAGAATACACTAAATTATGTGTAGAATCATTGAATAAAGTAAATGATATAGATTTTGATATACTAGTTATAGACGATTGCTCTAATGATGGAACCCAGCAATGGTGTAAAGATAATAATATAAAAATAATTGAAAAAGAAACAGGAAAAGGATTAACCCACACATGGAATGAAGGATATAAATATTTTAGAGATAATCCAGAGTATACACATTGGGTAAACTCAAATCATGATGTAATAGTACCAAATGGTTCACTTTCCCAGTTAGCTTTTACACTAAACAAATGGCCATTTTCTTTAGTATCTCCTATGGGAGACAAAAATGGAGTTGGCCATAATCCACATCAGTTTATAGGAAATTATTTTAATGGGTTTGAAGAAACATCAAAGGATCCAAATAAAACACAAGAAATACAAAATCATTTATTACAGGCTAAAGAAAACCTTAAAAAAGCTAAAGACTTATATGTTATAGATCCTGTAAGAATGAAACATTTTAATGGTTTCTTTTTTATGATGGGTAGAAATATTTGCCAGTATGAACGAGAAGATGGAAACTTATTTGATCCAGATTACTTAATGACAAAAAATGAAGATACCTTTAATTGGAGAGTATTACTACCGGCAGATGACCATCCAGCCGTTTGTAAAACTGCATATATTTTTCATTTTAAAGGTGTTTCAAGAGGTAGTAGCTTTGGACCAGATACAAAAATAGAAGACTTATTAGAAAAAAGGCGTTAAATGGAATATGTATTAAAAAAATATGAAGATAAAAACTTAAGTAATTTGCATGAAGTAATATTTGTACATATTGCAAAGGCTGCTGGTACAAGTGTATGGAAAAATCTAGGAATGACACAGTTTACTAGAGGAATATTTACAATAAAACAATTACAGGATATAATACCCCAAGATAAATTTAAGTCTTATTGTAAATTTACGGTTGTTAGAAATCCTTGGGATAGAATGGTTTCTTTATTTGAATATAGAAAAAAAGAAAAACATGATGAATATCTATATAGTAATAACAATTATGAATTTAAGGATTGGTTGATGAATCCACATGTTAAAGGATTAAAGGATGAATCAATGCTATTTTATCCTAATTTTTATAAAGACTATTTCCCACAAATGGGTATGGATTGGTATAAAATACATAAACATTGGTTGCCTCAATTAAATATGATAAGTAATGAAAACGATGAAATTTGTGTAGATGCAATATTAAAATTTGAATCGTTAGAAAATGATTGGCTACAATTTTCAAAACATATAGGAAAAAAATTAAAACCATTAAAAAAGCATAATACAACAAAGAAAAAAGATTACAGAGAGTACTACGATTCAGAAACCATTGATTATGTTTCTAAATTGTACCATAAAGATATAATGGCCTTTAGTTATAAATTTGGAGAATAAATATGAAAATTAGTTTAATACAACCAGGAAGAAATAATCTAAAATATCTTAAATGGTCCTATGACTCGATTAGAAAAAACCAAGGTAATCATGAAGTAGAAATCTGTGTAGCAGATGATTTTTCAAATGATGGAACATGGGATTGGTGTCAGGAATTAATGCAAAAAGATTCTAACTTTAAGGCAATTAGAAATGAAGGACCTACTAGATTAGGACATACAATATTATATGATAGATTAGTTGATGAAGTAGCTAGCCATGATATTTGTATGATATATCATGCAGATATGTATTTATGCCCAAAAGCTTTAGATTCTATTGAAGAAAACCTTAAAGAAAAAACAATAGTATCACTTACAAGAATTGAGCCACCACTACACCCACCAGGTCCAGAAAAAATATTAAAGGATTTTGGTATAGAACCTGAAGAGTTTAATGAGATAGGCCTACTGCAATACTTAGATAAATCTTCATATGAAAGGATAACTAAACTGACTGAAGGTATATTTGCTCCATGGGCTTTTTACAAAAAAGACTTTCAAGAAATTGGCGGTCATGATGAGCTATATGCGCCACAATCAAAAGAAGACTCAGATATATTTAATAGGTTTCAATTAAATGGTATTAAGTTCATACAAACATGGCATGGTTGCGTATATCATATGACATGTAGGGGTTCAAGATTTGCTGATGGAGCAACAAGAAATCCAGATGGACAGGTATTTATGAAAAATAGAGAAACAGATGAGTGGTTAGCACAAAATGAAAAATCAACTAGAAACTTTATTAGAAAATGGGGCCATTTTTGTAAACACGACCCATTAATGAAACCTATAATTCCACCAAAATATGATATAGGATTTATTTTAGAAGATAATAATATTGATGTATTAAGGGCAATAGAACCATGGGGTAGTACTGTATATTGTGACTCAAATCTTGGGAAACACTACGTATCTACAGAACAATCAAGTACTATTATAGATTTATCAGAAAGAGTTAAATCATTTAGTAGTAAAAAAACAAACCACATACAAATTAAAATAAATGCAAATTTATTTAATCAAGAAGATTATGGATATATTCAAAATATATCTGAAATATTATCAGACAGCGGAGAAGTAGGTTCGTTTAAGATAGGAAATTTAGAAATAACAATAAACAGTATGGAATCATACGAAAATTACTTAATAACAAACCAAAAATAGGAGAAAATCATGGCTAATAAAATTAGTACAGACGGAGCACACGTAGTAAAAACACAATTAAAATCATCAATAGAATCAATTGCTGATACAGTTGAAAAACTTGAACCAGGACACAAAATATTAAATGCAATTCAACCGCAATTAGAGCATATATTTACAATTTTATTTGATATTGAAAACAACTGGGAAAAAACTGATAAATAAATTTGGAATACTATTTAATTGATAAAACGCAACCAGAAGCGTATCTAACCATTGGTACAGACAACGGTTTTGGTGTATTTTGGGCTGATCAAGGCCTACAAGCAATAATGGGTATTCTGGATAAACATCCAGAAAAAATCACAAATGTGCAAATAAAAACTGATCAGAATCATACATTGGATATTCCACAATTTTTTGAAAAAATTGAAAAATTACAAGTTAGAATAAGATAATGGCAAAATTAAGCTTAAGAGATATACTTTCTTTACAGGATGAATACCAACCTCCTGTTGAAAAAATCAGGCGTAAAAAACCTAAAAAAGAAGAAAATAATATCACAAAAAAAGGAAGTAAGAAAAAATAGAATATATTTATATATATGGCTAGAAAAAATAAAAAAGAAACACTTGGTGTACATATATCTAAAGTTGGATACTTTAGCATATATCAAAAATTTATTTATGATAGAGAAGGAAAACCAACCTCTTCTGAGTATAGGGTTGTCCATGCAAAAAGTGTAATGAAAGAAAAGTTAAAAAACAAAAAAATTGCAATTTTAGCTGCTCAAGAATTATTAAATAAAGGTATAAAATATGATAAATACGACAAATCTTAAATACGGCATTATTAAAAAAACCTTTTATGGTCACCAAGGTGCGTTGTATGAAGGTGATAAGGTAATTATAAAAGAAATAACTTCTAAAGGCATAAAGGTTACAGACTTTGGTGGAAGAATATATTGGTTAAAAGAATCAGATATTACAATGATTTGATGTTATTTTATACTTTAATCTCTATATTTATATAAGAATAATATAGTTCAATAAATATGGGAGAATTTGATGTACACAAAAGAGCAAATAGAATCAACTGTAAAATCAAAAGGTTACAAATGGTTTGAAGACAACAATAATAAAGGCTATGATGTTAACATAGTTGGAATTAGAAATTCAGAAACAAAGGGTAGGGTGACAAATGCCTTTGATGACAAAATAACAATATCATATAAAATAGATGGTGAATGGAAATTTCACATTTTTAATTGTACAACCGATCCAGGTTCTGCATATATGAACAATCCAATAGTAGAAAGTAAAGGTACTGCAATTCTAAAGCCTAACCAATATAGAGGATCACACAAACTTAGATTGCATGCAGGAAAATATTTAGCATTGGGTCAAAAGAAAGACGTAACTGTTTATAGAGATAATGACCGTGATGGAAACTATGACCTAGATGAATCAAAAACAGATACAGGATTATTTGGAATTAACATCCATAGAGCAACTGGTAGAGCGGGTGGTAAATCTACTAGAGTTGATAAATGGTCAGCAGGTTGTCAAGTAATTGCAGATAACGACGATTGGCATGAGTTTTTAGATATTTGCCAATCAGCAAGAGAAATACATGGCAATTCATTTTCATATACACTACTCGAATCAAAAGATATAGAGGCATAACATGAAACTTTTAACTGAAATATTTAGTATATTAAATGAAAAAAAGAATAAAGGCCTTTGGGCAAATATTCACGCAAAAAGAAAACGTGGAGAAAAGTCAGATCCTCGTTCAAAATCATATAAAGCTGCTAAAAAAGCCGGTCAAAAATTAAATAGAGAAACAATAGAAGAATACGAGGTTCGTAAAGAAGATCACGATTGTTTTATGGAATACCTAACAACACAAATGCAGAGTATTACTGAAGCAGAATATCAAGGTAGAAAGGTAAAACTTGGCAAGCCTACTAGAGGTGATAGTGGTAAGTTTAAGGTTTATGTCAAAAATCCAAAAGGCAATGTTGTAAAGGTAAACTTTGGTGCAAAAGGTAAAAAAAATAGGATTAAAAAAGATAATCCTGGAGCAAGAGCAAGCTTTAGAGCAAGACATAAATGTGATACACCCGGCCCAAGACATAAGGCAAGATATTGGAGTTGTAGAAATTGGTAGATCAAGACGATTGGGATAATTGGTATCCTGACGGGGCAGTTTAATGGGACATCAAGTATTTATAAGGCACACATATATTTACAAGTGTAGTAATAAAAAATGTAAAGGTGAATGGAAAATAAATGAAGCAACACACTTAGAAAGATTAAGGTGTCCTCACTGTGGAAAACATGACGTTGTTGAATACGTACTAATAGACCAAAGAGAAAAATATAATAGGAGATGGGAATGAAACTTAAAAACATACTAAAAGAATTCACAGACATGAACTTTGAAATGAGCTATGTCAAGGATAAGAATGCTAACAAAGTTATCGACGCATTACAAGGCTTAGGTTTTGGACTTGGAAGAGGTGATGTTGCAGCTGCAAACAAAAGACTTAAAACATATGAAGGTGGTAAAATGTTTAAGCACATGCAATATCACGTCGTACAGGGTAAGTCTGATGTCTATTTTATATATCAGACCCAACACTACTTAAGAGACCACGATGTTGATGTCACTAAAGTATCAATTGATAAATATGTTGACTATCAAGGAAAAACAAGTGCCAAGCGTACTGAAATAGGAAATGCACTAGTACCAACAAAAAAATTCCTAAAAGGACTTGGTCGTCTTAACATACTAGACAAATCATGATAAAATTAAAAAACATATTAAACGAAAAGGCATATATAAATGTTAATAACATTCCTGCTAAATTTACAGTAATAGCAAAGCCTGGTTCAATGAATAACATAATTCAATTTATAGCAGCATCTAGCAATGACCTAGATAAATTACAAGATGTGAGTGGAGATGATATTAGAGCTGCTATTTTACAATATGCTAATAAACAATTTAAAGAAATAAAATTTATATCTTTAGGTAGAGATTACCAAGGGGCAGGCTATGCCATAAAGATTGACCTAAATACAGTTGTAAAAAAGTTAAACTAATGAAACTAAAAGATATCCTAACAGAAAAATTTGAAATAGACCTAGAGGTAGGTGATACTATTTTACGTGGCAAGTTTAAAAATAAGCCAGTAGTTATAAAGTCTTTTGGAACAGACGATAAAGGTCAACCAACTATTAATGGTAAGAAAATGTTATCCTTTAGAATCAAAAAACTTATGCCTAAAAAAACCAATGAAGGTAAATTAAATGAAGACTCTCCATACGCCGTATTCAAAAAAATAGAAAAACTTAAAGGTGGTGCACTATTAAAGTTTGGAAATGAAATATGGGTAAAGATAGGGAACAAAAAAGACCAATGGCTTTGTAAAAAAGGACCTGAAAAAGGTGTAATATCTGACTCAACAGTTGTAGCACAACGTATTTTCAAAGTTCTTGGCAAGAAACATAAATTATTAAAAATCGAAGGTGAAGTAAATGAAGGTCAACCAATATTTCAAACTACACCAAATGAATTAGCTTATATAGACTTTAAAAAATGGGCATACAAAAATAGAAAGACTTTAAAGAATATATTAGTAAAGGCCGTAGAAGATGGTAGAGATCCTGGAACCGATGTATTTCTTGCACTGAGACAAGTATGGTTGGCATGGGCTAAAAAGAATGCAAAAGAATGGAGTAGAATTCCTAACAAAGATGCTGCTGGAAGTAAATTCGGTAGAGCCTTAGCTGTTATGATGAAAAAAGATAACTTAATCATTAAGAAATCAGGTAATAAGCTTACTGACTTAGAAGAAAAATACAATATAAGAAAGTCATCTTGTAAACAATCCGATGGAGACAGTGGATCTTATAGATTATCGTATACAACAAAAAAAGGCAAAAAAAGAAGTGCTTGCCATACATCAAAAAAGAAGGCTTCAGGACAAATTGCGGCCATTGAAGCACCACCAAGATAATGTTTAAGTTTTATAAGCTATTAGGAAACATATTTGATATGACTTGGTGGGCAGATAAGATCAACTCTAAGTTAGGTATTTATAACTGGGCTAAGAAAAGTAAATTTCGTAAGTGGCAAGAAGGATTGACGGGTTGGAAGTTTTGGACTTGGCAAATAGTAGGAGGTATAACATTTGTAATTATAATGGAATTCATATTAAATAAAATTGGAATGACAATGTTACCATGGCGATAAAATTAAAAGACATATTAAAAGAGGAACCTAAACAGGGTAGATGGTATAAACATAAGAAAAGTGGACAGGTTTGGCAACTTAATTGGTTAGATACTGAAGACAATGAAGCTGTAATGGTTAAAAGTGGAGGAAGACCCTTAACCAAAAGAATAAGTATTAAAGCCCTTCTTAAAAACTGGAAGTTAAAATGATAAAACTAAAAGACATATTACAAATGGATAGTTTAGTTTATTCTAATACGATAAGTGCTAAGCATCAAAAGAAAATGGATGGGCCCCTTGGCATATTTACTGGTTTTGATGTAAATCAATTTAAGTCTTTTCCACCTACTAAACCAAGTAGCCCAGAAACAATAAAAGAACTCCAAGCCTTAGAAAATATAGTTTCAGATGTTAATGTAAACAAACCTGATAAAATAGAAAATTATTTTAAAAAGTATTTAAAAGAATTAGATTTAACATATCCAAAAGAGGCTATTACTATGTTGGATGATTCACGTGGAATTATATTAAAATTAAAGTACCACTACAATAGGCCAAGACCTATTCAGGTTGCAAAAGCTTATGGCTTAAAATTTCACGAAACACCACTAGATACAGCCAGTAGCCCATCATATCCAAGTGGCCACGCAATACAGGGAAGACTAATAGCTAAATTTTTATCAGACAAGTATCCTGAACACACTGAAGATATAATGAAACTAGGTGATGATATAGCTACTAGTCGTTTAATTGCAAAGGTTCACTTTATTTCAGATTCAACGTTTGGTATATCTATTGGTGATTCATTATTTAATTTTTTGGAGAATAAGGTTGATTAAATTAAAATCTATAGTAGAAAGTGTAAATAAAAAATCTGTTGTAGATAGAGTATATCCATTGATAGTTAAGAACTTAGGCAGAGCTAAAGGAGGAATTCCAAAGGTTGAATTCCATACAAATATATATGCTAGACTTAGTGGCGATCAACAAATGACAGGAGAAGCAAATCCCCACGCAGAATATGATTGGTATAAAAATAAAATATATCTTTATACGCCTAGAATGACAAGTGAGGAAGAAATTATTAAAGCTCTACTACATGAATATACTCATGCAACCCAAGACCGAAAAATGTTTGAAAAATATCGAGAAAAAGGGTATGCAAATAACCCTTATGAAAAAGCTGCACATAAAGCAGAAAAGAATTGGAGAAAATACATATGAAACTAAAAAAATTATTAAACGAAAACAAATTTGATGAAGCCGTTGAAGGTGTAGAGGTCTCTATTCAAGGCATGGCAGTAAATGTTGTAGCTAATGTTATAGTTAAAGCCTTAAAATCATCTTATGGTAGTAACGCAGGTAAAATAGTATTAGCCATAAACAAACTAATGAAAATAAGATAATGAAACTAAAAAACTTATTAAAAGAAGCAAAGAGTTGGATAGTCAAAGATGGCATTACAATGAGAAAGACTGCTGAAAGAAGTATGAAAGCACTAAGTGCATTAGACAAGGCAGTAGCAGCTTTAGAAAAATTAGATAAAAAACATGCAGGTAAACAAAACAATGGCGTATTTTCAAATCATGTAAAAGGAATGAGAAGAGAAGCTGATAAGTTTATCAATGGTAAGTTTTATACTGAATGGAAAGAATATGAAAAAACAGGCAAAGCTATATTTAGAGACAATTGGAATGATTAAATTAAAAGACCTATTACTAGAAAGAGGAATGTTAAGTATATTTGATTTTGATGATACACTTGCAAAATCTGATTCATGGGTATACGTAATACTTAACGGTAAAGAGGTAGACAAGCTTGATCCAGCAGAATTTGCAATCCACGACTTAAAAGATGGTGAAGAGTATGACTTCAAAGACTTTGATAAAAAGTTAAGAAATCCAAAAATTATAAAAAAGAATGTTGATTTACTACGTAAGCAATTAAGTAAGGGTGGCCGAAAGGTGACTATATTAACTGCTAGAAGGCTTGGTGCACCAATAAATCATTTTTTCAAAACAATAGGAATAAATCCTTACGTAGTACCACTTGGCGATGCAAACCCACAAAAAAAAGCAGACTATATAGAAGCAGAAATATTAAAAGGCTATGATCCTATATACTTTATGGATGATAGTCCAAAAAATATCAAGGCTGTAGATAAACTTAATAAAAAATATCCAGATACTAATATAGTGACAAAATTGGTTAAGTAAACGTGTATTAAAACTGGCAAAATGATATTTATACTTAGATAAACTCACAAAATAAGGAGAATAAAACCATGGCTAAAAAAGCAGCAGTTAAAAAAACAACAAAAAAAGCAACAGTTAAAAAAACAGCTAAAAAGGTTGTAAAAAAAGTACTTGATAGTACTGAATTAGATGAAAAAATAATAGCAGAATATAAAGAAAATAAATCTACTTATGATTTAGTATTGTGCTATATTAACTGTTATGGGGCATATGTATTAGCAGTTGGAGCAGGATGTACATTTGGTGTTAATAATTGGGTAGCTTTAGTTTTACTAGCTATAACCTCTGGATGGGCTTATTGGAATATTTGCAATTGCAAACCATGTAAATCAAAACAATGTACATGCGGAACAGGGAAATGTTAACAATGGATAAATATATATACAGAGCAAAATTAGATAGGGTAGTTGATGGTGATACTGTCGACGCTCTTATCGATGTCGGTTTTGACATATGGGTTAAGAAACGAATCCGTTTTATGGGACTAGACGCATGGGAATCTAGAACAAGAGACCTTGAAGAAAAAAAGAAAGGACTTGCTGCAAAAGCAAGGGTAATAGAGTTATTAGAAGAAACATCATCTAAGCCAGGATATTTTAGATTAAAGTCTCATGGAGTAGGGAAATATGGAAGAGTTCTTGGTGAACTATTTATACAAGATACAGATGGTAATTCTATTTGTATTAATGAGCAGCTAAAAACAGAAGGCCATGCCTATGAATACCATGGAGGCAAAAAACAAATATTTAAAGGATAAGTTATGATAAATTGGATAAACGGTTTTGACGCCGGCAATAAAAAAGAAAAGTACTATTTACAATTTAGGTTAGGAACCTTTACAGTAATAGAATTAAAATGGGAATCTAAGAAATTTAGGTTTATGTTATTTAATATGGGATTTGAAATATGAAAAAGTTATTATTAGTATTGGCTTTATTGCCAACAATGTTATTAGCACAGAATAGTTGGATAAACATACAATATTTAACTGATAATTATCCAACTGAAAATAGTTGGGAGTTATTAGATGGGTATGGATCAGTTGTAATTGAGAGCGATTCTAATTATGTTTTAAATACCCTTTTAGATACTACATTAGCTCTAGATGCTGGTACTTACACATTTAATCTATATGATGTATATGGAGATGGTTTAGGTGCTTCACAATGGAACGGAACCGATGGTTCATTCTTAATACAAAACGATTGTCAGGATACATTAACATTTGTAGCCGGAGACTTTGGAACACTATATACAGATACATTAACTATTGCACCTTGTGCTCCACCTGCTCCACCAGTTCCAGGATGTATAGATACAAATGCATTAAACTTTGATTCACTAGCTACTATAAATGATGGTAG
>JGI24006J15134_10000212_pt1 | contig 40726 bp, 76 predicted proteins | sample LinPmetageLP53_FD_15134 | JGI IMG/M metagenome (IMG submission 15134)
ATGAATTATTGAATATGACTAAACCTTAATATACTTGTTGAATATAATAGAGGATTGAGTGAGTAAGATGAGCAGACTAACAATAGGGATTGAAAGAGGGCCGGAAAACATAGTATCGGAGGAACATATATTATCGTTTTTCCATGAAAGGGGACTTAATCATGATGATGATTATATATCATTAGGTGAGGCTCGTTTTGAATATTTCATCGTTGAAAAGGCTAATTATATTACATTCAAGGAAACTAATAGTGTGGGATTATTCACTGATGCAGTTATTGAGTTTGTAAGGACTTTGGGCGATAGCGACCAAGTTGTTGTTAAAGAACAAATTGAAGGTTCTTCAATCAATAGTGATGGTGATATTATTTATACAGGAGATGCAGATTCTTTTATTGGTTTTTGGGACACAATGGGTGATGAATGATGAAATTATTATTTAGGATTGAAACTAATGAATGTGTATTTGAACAATGGGGAGAATATGTTGAAGGGCTTGGTGAGAAAGATGAAGAATGAATGGAATTGGATGATTGAAGAAAAGTTGGTGAAATCTATTGGTAAATCATTCCCCCCTCAAGAAGTAATATCACACTTGAAATTAAAAGGAGAGGAAGAATAATGAAAATGCCAAACGATATATATCAAACAATGCTTGAAGAAACTGCGGAAATTAGAGATGGGAAGGTGTGGTATTCCTTAAAATCGGCTAATCTTGCTTATGCAACAATGTTGCCGGAAGAACCATTTGTAATGGTGCGTCGAAAGAGCGAAACTACTACTTGTGGATTTACATTTGTAATTATGCCGGTTGTTCATATGGATTCTTATTTTACAGAAAGACCTACTCGCATGGAAAACATTGATGAAATTACCTTTGACTCACTTGTTAATCTTAAAGCATTACATCATAAAACTATTGGGGTGAATAAGTGAGTAAAATTTGGACTTGTCCTCAATGTGCTGAGACTACGAGGTTCAAAGGACTTTGCAGAAGTTGTAGTGATTATGATGCTGATGGTAATTTGGTAACGGCGGTGCGTAGGGAAAAGGAAGGTCATGTTTGTTCAACAGGCTGTCATCATTCTGCACCTATTACTATGCCTACTAAAGAGAGTTTTGTTTCTTCAAGGATGAAGAAACCGACAAAAAAGCAAATTAAAAATTATGTTGAAGTGATGGAAGCGGCGGCACTTGCTCCGACCATTGAAGGTGATGGTGATTTCGTTGAAATTGGGGATGAAGAAGAGTAATCTTTATGTAGGTTATTGGAGAATGATTTTTTATGACTGAAATAAAGAGTTTAGAATTAGAAAAATGGATTGATGAATGGTCGGAAAAATTAGATTCTGTTGAATCAGTAGATAAAGAGGAATTCAGTTTTGAATTATTTGAGAAATTCACAGGCTTTATTCTCAAAGTTTGTAGTTTTCCTCAAAAGCATTTTTTTATTCCGGAACATGAAGAGGAATAATAATGAAATGTATTAAACCGATGAAACATAGGCCGGAATTTGAAGGCAAACATCATTGTAATCAATGTGAATTAGACGCACAAAGGTTAGATGCAACAGATTGTGAATGTGATGAATCTGTAATTCGTCAGGCAGGGGTTCACCCACAAACTTGTTTGAAGTGTGATGGTGTAATTGAATGACTTCAATACATTGGGAAATGCGACCTTGGCGACAACATTTGAAAGACAATCGCTTACACAAATGTTCATCATGTGATGGAACGGGTTATTGTATTGATATGCCTTGTCCGCCTTGTAAGGGAACGGGTAACTGTGAATTGAATTAATTAAAGGTGATAGTCTTGAATGAAGAAAACTCAAAATCAATGTGGCGAGCGATTCAACAAGCCGGAGACAAATTAGTTTCTAAATTACCCGATTCTTCAAGGCATCCGGCAGGGCGTAATCCTTATGCTCATGTAGCGAAGTGTATTAAGTCAAAGTATGGGATGACTTACAAAGAAATCCCTAATGAACAATTTGGTGAAGTTTTAGATTATTTAGTTTATCTTGTTGAGAATCCTTTTTGATAAGCCAACACTTATATACCCCTTCGGACAATAAATAATACATGACGAATACCGCAGATTTGAAAGATAAAACTACACCCGAATTAGAAACCCTTTTGGAAATTATTGAAGGGCTACTTGATGGTAGGAATGACCACAGCGATAGTTTAGCCATTGGCGATACTGTTGAGTTTGATATTCGTAAAGATTGTGTTATTACAGGAACAATTAGTGCTAAGACAGCGAAGCGAGTCAAAGTGGCTTGTGAAAAGATTTCCGGAATATACCAAGTTGCTTCTAAAAAAGTGCGACCACAAACTAAATCGGTGGCACAAACGGACACCCCCTCATTAGTTGATTTGGACGCTTGAAGGTGTGAATAATGAATTATATAGATTTCCTTCGTGAATACCGGAAATTTAGAGCAATAGTTAGAGAGGAATTAGGAAATATAGAGGAATCGGATATAGTGCAATTATTTAATCTATATATGAGTAAGTTTGGAGAATACAAATTACCGGAAGTTAATAATTTTTATGCTTTGGACCCTTTTGACAGCGATTATCAAGAAAAGGAGATATAAATATGAAGAATGATTTGTTTTGGAAAGTAAAGATGAGTGAATATACGAAAGCCTATGGATTCTTCCGGAAAAACTTTATTGCAGAAACCGGCATTGAAGATGAAGAAATTATTGAGCGTCAGTGGATTATATTTATAGATTATGTTTGTGATTGCGAAGGTTGTCGTGAAGATGAAGGTTCATGTGTTATTCAAGTTTCATTTCCAATTGATGAAGATGATGAAGATGAGTGCAGTTAAGTGGTCTATATGATTTTGAATGAGAATAGTGATGAAAAATATATTGTCCTTGATATAGAAACGGCTAATCTTTCAATGGAAGATGAGGGATTACAATTTGATAATCCGAAGGATTGGAAAACGGCGTGTGTTTGTATTTATGATTCTCATAAAGACCAAGATTGGTATTTTGTGAATTATACGGATTTAGATGTAGTGAGGCGGTCTATATCTTTAGATGTTGAGGTTCACCCATTCATTGTTTTAGAAAATAAATTAAATGAATGGTTTAATGAAGGATATTTATTGGTTACTCATAATGGATATGGCTTTGATAATCCGATTTTATCTAAACCTATTGTTGATGGTGGCGCAGATTGCGCTTCTATATTAAATAATTTTGATGATTCACGACAGATTGATATGGCTTTAACATTAAAACAGATTACAGGTGAAAGATATAGATTACAACATTTGGTTCATGGATTATTAGGAAATGATACTTCTAAATTAATGGATGCGGCATTTGCGCCCGTTGAGTGGGCTAATGGTAATTATGACAAAGTTTTGAAATATTGTATTTCGGATTGTCATTTAACATTACAGACTTATCTAACCGCCAAAAAGATAGGTCATTTCCATGCCGAATCTTCATATAAAAATTATCCAATTGTTAAGTTTGAGGCATTTGAAAGGAAACGCTTACTTAATGAAACAAGTATTGATTGATATTAAATAGCAGTAGTGTTAATTATAAAGTGTGTCGCCAAAGCGTGATTTTATCAAAGAAATGAAAGGTGTCCTATTTGAATCTTACAGTGAGCGTGAGGATGGGATGGTGGAAGCAGTAGTGTCCAAAGTAGTCTATGAGATGATTATAAATAAAGTCCCTCAAAATAAAGCATTATCTTCTATTGATTTTCAATCTGTATTAATTGATGTTTGTGAAGAGGTTGTGAAATTTATGCAATCCAAAATAGAAGATTTGTCCGACTCCATAGCATCTCCTTTTGCATTTGATTTTGTTAGTCAATTACTTATGTCATCATCCACTATCGTTCCGGACAGAGGGGATGAGTATGACCCCATGTTTGGTTGAGTTTATATAGATGTTCAATTAATATAGTTTTATGGATTGTCCGACTTGTGGATGGGGTGTTATTCTTATTAAAGAATTTGAAGAGGGAGATTTAGTAGTCGGCCATTATAAATGTAGAGATTGTCCTATACATATTGAGATTAAATCTCCGACCAAATGGATGATTGAAACAGGGCGTTGGGAATAACCTATAAATACTTGTTATAATAATGGTGAGATGATGTCTAAGAAATCGCAATCATGGAAAAATGATATATTGCGCCCGATATTCGGAACGCTATTATTACAACCCTTAATGTTGTGTTGGGCATTATGGACTGATGTAAACTACATAACTAATTTAGGGCCATTGACGATTGTTACTACAATTTATCTTATACCTGTTTATAGATGGTATGAAACCATTTGCGAAAATCGTAAAATAAAGGAACCAAAATGGATTTGATTATTATGGATGATAATGAATTCAAAACATATGTTGCACGAACAATAAATGTATTGATTGAAGCCATTGAGCGATTATCCAAACAAGTTAGTGAATTAGAGGTTGATGTTTTGAGTCTATCAAAAGATTCAAATAGTGATGGCGATAAAAACTAATTATATGCAAAGAATGGAAGTGCGTTGTATGTGTGGCTCATGGGGTAGACTTGTTGGAACAAAAGAATATAAAAATGAAAAACAAGTATGTAATTTTTTATGTCATTGTGATAATCCACAAGTTGATTTTGATAAACCTTTTAGAGATAGGGATTAATATGGGTTGGAAAGAAAAGCCGCATAGAGATGTGCAAAAAGCCATTAAAAAAGATAAGGCTGATGAGGGCGATATTAATCATTTGCAAGAAGAGATATTAAAAATGCAAGGGTTAAAAACTTGTGAATCTTGTTTTGAAATATACAGGTTGTATGATGCCCGTTGCAATCATTGTGATGCACCCAATACAGCCTTTTATTCAGCAAAAATTTAGGTGAAAAAAATGAAGTGTGATTGTGAAGGAAGGACTTATATATTAACTGATACAAGTTATGTATTGTGTATTGAATGTGGATGTCAATATCCAATGAAAGGTGATTAAAGATGAATTGTGAAAAATGTAATACTAAAATGATGCAAGTGGGTTCATTTGTATATAGATGTGTGGCTTGTAATGATGATGATGATAATGGTGGAGGTGTTTGTCTTGTTCAATAAATTTAGGGAATATGGGTTAAGGGTAACTCAATTTGTTCTTGGGATGGATGGTATATTACATCTTGCGGAAGTGGCTTCGGCAGTTTATGAAGAGGCATGGGCAACTGCTACCTTAACGGGCATTCATGCTTTATTCTTCTTTATTGGTGTTTATCTCATAGGACACGACCATTCCCATCATCAAGATGAGGCGCACCCATGATGGATTTTTGTTTACTTACGGTTTTTATCTTCTTCTTTGGGATAGCCATCGGTGAGTGAAAATATGCTACCGTTTATATACTTGTTAAGTGTATTAAGGATTATTAGTGATTACTATGAATGATATGAAAATTGTAAATATGGTTAGCACCACACGATTAGGTGAGTTTTTTGATTTAATTGATGTAGCAGATGTATTAGGTATTGATTACCACCCCGAACAATTTCCGGGTATGGCTTATCGTATAGAAAATCCAAAGGTTTGTGTATTATTGTTCCGTTCCGGAAGGGCTGTTGCGACAGGGGCTAAATCAATAGAAGATGCAGAAAGGGCATTTGAGATTGTGCATAAACAATTAAAAGATAATGACTTTGAGCCTTGGAAGGACTACGAAATCCTTCTTTCTAATGTAGTAGTTACTCACGATGTTGGGCGGCCCTTGAATCTCGCTCATTTAACTCTCGCATTACCTATGGTAAGAACCGAATGGGAACCGGAACAATTTCCCGGATTAATTTTTAGACTTAAAGAACCACAGGCCGTTTGTTTGATTTTCTCATCCGGTAAATGTGTTATTACAGGTAATACTTCATTGGAAGATGCGGAAAATGCGGTCAAGGCATTAGAAGCAGAATTGAAGGATTTGTGAAGGTGCATAATATGAAAATAGGTATTATTGGAAACGGTCATGTAGGTTCAGCCGTTGCCCATGCTTTTAGACCTCATTACCCGTTATTTATTTACGATACTAATCCCGACCTCACTGAACACACTTTAGAAGAAGTGGTCGAGAATTGCAATTATATTTTTATGTGCTTACCCACACCAATGAATGCTTTGGATGGTTCATGTGATGCTTCCTATGTTGAACGGTCATTACAAGAGATTTCTTCAATAGCCAATACATCCAAGCCCACGATTTTGCTAAAATCCACTGTTGCACCTTCAATAAGTGCGGTTTTAGCCGAGATGACCGGATTGGGATTGTGTTTTCACCCCGAATTTTTGACCGAGAAAAACGCAACAGAAGATTATTTGAATCAAGAGCGAGCCATTTTTGGTCACACCTCATTTGATTCCAAGACAATTCTCGACATTGATGAGATATTCGCAAAGGTATTGCCTGATGCCGTCACATTTCATACAGATTCCACTACGGCAGAAATGGTAAAATACATGACAAATGCTTTCCTTGCGACTAAAGTAGCATTCGCTAATGAAATGGCATTATTGTGTGAGGCATTAAGTATTTCCTATCCTGATGTTAAAGAATTGTTTGTATTAGATTCAAGAATTGGAGACACACATTTAGAAGTCCCCGGACATGATGGGTTGTTTGGATTCGGTGGTTCTTGTTTGCCGAAGGATTTGAACGGTCTTTTGCACATTTTAGAGATTAATGATTTGCCCGATAGTGTCGTGAAGGGTGCATGGCTCACAAACCAAAGGGTGCGAGATGATGTGTGATGAAAACAGGCTTTACTTGTGGAACCTTTGATTTACTTCATGCCGGACATATCCTTATGTTCCAAGATGCGGCCAACCAATGCGACAGATTGGTGGTTGGATTACAAACAGACCCTTCTATTGACCGTCCTAAGAAGAATAAACCCATTCAGTCTGTTGAAGAACGGAAAATTCAATTAGAAGCGTTGAGATATGTTGATGAAATCATTATTTATGAAACAGAAAATGACCTTTATACTATTCTTGAGGGTCTAACTCCTGACATTCGTATTGTTGGCTCGGATTGGTGGGGGAAAAATTACACAGGTTGTAAATTAGATATTCCTGTATATTATCACCATAGAGAGCATGAGTATTCAACAACAAACTTACGCAAAAGAATAAATCGTATGAAATAGACATACCTTTATCAAGGTGTTAGGAGTATCAGTTAGTATGAAAACACTCCATTCACCATTTTTTGAGGCTCGCAAAGTTTGTGATGAGTTATGGTATAAGGATGCGTGGAATGCAAAAGCAGAAGATTATAATCACGATTTCTCCGTTGGAGAAAGGGTTGGTGAAACAGACCAAAAAGGAAAAATTGAAGATATTGTAAATCTATTTTATAATCGTTTTGAATCAATAACTGAAATATTGCGTAGTCAAGCAGGTTTCAAGGCATCCGGCACAATTAAACAAATTTGGAAAGAAAAGAAACGAACCAAAGATTATAACATTGTCGGTATCGTTTTAGAAGTTAAACGAACCAAAAGCGGTGGCAAAATGGTTACACTTGAAGATATGACGGGAACAATAAGGGTCTTTGTTCGGAAAGACGACCCCGCATCTGCCGTTATTTTGAATGATGATGTATTAGGTGTCACAGGTCGTTTTGATAAACAGGGTGGTGAAATGTTTTGGGTAAGTAGGGTTGTTTATCCTGACATTTTATCTAATAATATGAATAAAGGTGGAGAAGATTACGACCCCATTTCAATTGCATTTATTTCTGATTTACACATGGGTTCAAAAGAATTTCTTGAAAAGGAATGGGATGGGATGATGGAATGGTTAAACTCAACTGACCCTGTTGCTAAAAATATCAAATGGTTAGTATTATCCGGTGATATTATTGATGGCATAGGCATCTATCCCGGACACGAAGAAAATATATGTATCGCCAACTCTTTTGACCAATATGAATTTTGCGCCCGAAAACTTGACCATTTACCTGCTCATATTACACCAATTATATTACCCGGAAATCACGATGCCGTAAGACCGGCAGAACCGCAACCTCAATTTGAATCAAATGTGCAACAAAAGTTTAATTCCACAATTTTTACCGGCAACCCTGCTCGTATCAATCTATCAGGAATTGATGTTTTGTCATATCATGGCAAGGGTCTTGACGACATTATCCCTCGTATTGAAGATGTAACTTATGAAGAACCACATAAAGGAATGGAATTGATGTTAAAAAAGCGACATTTAGCCCCACTATGGGGTGAGCGTAATGCTTTATCGCCGGAAGAAGAGGACCAAATGATTATCCGCAGACCACCGGACATATTTGTTACCGGACATACTCATGCTCATAATGCCTCATGGCATAAAGGCATCCCTTTAATCGTATCATCCACATTTCAGAATGAAACTGATTTTATGCGAATGATGGGGTCTAAACCAAAGAAGGGATTTTTAACTATTTACAACATTAGGAATAGGGAAATTAAAGTTAAGGGATTTGTTGATAATTAAACATACATTTATTAAGGTGTAGTAACAATTAATAGTTATGACATCTCAAAAAGAATTGTTGATACATCATTTTAACACAACCAACACCATTTCCGGTGTTGAAGCCGCCTCGATTTATAAAATCCGTTCATTACCTCGTCGTATCATGGACTTGAAGTTAATGGGCTATGAGTTTTCAAGTGAATGGCGTAAAGACCCAACGGGCCAAAGATATAAAAGATATACCCTTCTTACTACTCCTTGATTATAGGTGGGATAACAATGATTGAATACATCATAGGATTATTTATTTTTAATATACTTGGATTTTGGTATTTGTTTAATCATTTTACATCTATTTATGACCATCAGTTTGATTTAACTGATAAGATTCTTAAACAGATGCAAAAGGATAAAAAATTAAAATTGCCTCGGACTGATGAATATGATTGGTCAAGTATGACATTAGGCTTGAAAGACTTGCATGGTGAATTGGATAGTGAAGAATGATGTTTGCTATGATAAGAAAATACCTCAAAGTTAAGAGGAAAGTAGCCAATGAAAATGCCCAAGCATTAGCAGAAAGGATTTCAGCAAGAAATGAAATAGAACCAACATTCAAAGAAAGGTGGAGTGATTATTGGTCGCAAGGTGGGGTGGCTATTTCCTATCAAACTACATACCACTTAGTTATGTCGCCTCTTTACTTGATTTACGCTATATGGTGTGTTTTTCTCTTATTGACTTGTTGGATTTGGATTCCCGCATTTATTTTAATGGGTTTTATTTATATTCCAATTTCACTTATTATTGGAGGTTCAATAGACTTGTTTAGAAATCTATTTTTGAAGAAAGGCGACTATTGGATTAAGTGGGAATACACTGACAATATGTTGGATTGGTGGGGTTTGACCCCTTATGGGATGAGTATTGAAGATTATAGGGGTTTCAAAAAAGAGCATATTTTTGTTCCCTCACGAATTGAAAGAAAGGAATATGATTGATATGGTTGAAGAATATGATTTTTTCGATTACGAACCGGAAGAAGATTATGATTATATTATTTCTAACCCCCCATTCACCGTTATCAATTAGATTGATGAAGATGAGGCGTTGGGGTTATAAAGATTAGTGTCGCCTTTTATATAGGCTATGGAAGGATATGTATAATAATGCCATACATTACGCAACAACAAAGAGAACCGTTAGCACACTCAATTGATACTCTTGTAGCCATTTTAACGAATGGCGAAGGTGTTGAAGGTAAATTGAATTACACGATTACATCAATACTGTCAGGCATACTTGAAATTGAAGGGGTCAATTATGCCAATGTGAATAAATTGATTGGTGTGCTTGAATGTGCTAAACTTGAATTATACCGTTGCATAGCCTCACCGTATGAAGATTTGAAATTAGAAGAAAATGGCGAAGTTTATGGAGTGGTAGTTTAATGTTGCCTTATTTTGAGAAATATGGTAATTCCTCCGGTGGGCCGTTGAATGATATTTGTGAGAAGTTTAGATTAAAGACTCGCAAAAACTCAATTCCGGTAATTGCACTTCAAGGAAAACATAAAATTAACTCTCCCGATGAATTGGCTAAAGCCATTGATGCCCACTACGAGAAAAACAAACCTTGTAAATGTGGTATTGTAGGTAAAGGCACAATGGAAATGCTATCACAAAAATTATTTGAAGCACAAAGCACAGGCGAAGGACTGTCTATATTGAAAAGTAAGGGTGATGATATTTGGTGTTTAGAAACTTGTCGTGAATGGACTTATAATTTATTTGCACTTAATTCATTCAAAGGCAAACTTGTTGAAGATGCCGCCTTAGAGAGAATAGAGAAAAACATTTCATGGAAATATATTGTTGAAAAATCAACCGAAGATATGGATTGTGGTTCGGGCGTTGATTTAGTTATCAAACTTCGTGAAAATAAAGAAATCATTTCCGGAATTCAAATCAAGCCTAAATCATTTTTTGTTATGAATAGGCAATATGTGAAGAATGCAGTTAAGGCCGCACAAGCAACAGTTGATTTCCCGATTGTTAATTTAATATATGACTCAAATGGGGATTTCACTAATTTTATTAGTGTCGTATCGGAATTCGCTTAGAATATGCTCACAAAGGCGGATTAAAAATGGATTGGATTAATACATTCCCGATTATCTTTGTTATGGGAGTTGTTATTGTTATTGTCGGCTATATGGTCTATCAGTCATGGGACGCACGAAGATTATCAAAGTGAGTATTAATATAGGTGTTTATTCTATACTATGGTTGTGAACATCTTTTTTCTCTCCGCAAATCCGGCAGAAGCCGCCGAAATGTCTTGCGATAGACATTCTATCAAAATGATTTTAGAAAGCGCACAAATGTTATCCACTAATTTAAGGTTGCATGGTTACGATGGCGAAGAATATATTTATGGTTCAACTCATGCAAAGCACCCTTCAACAATTTGGGCAGGTGAAACAAGAGCGAATTTTGAGTGGTTGCTTGAACACGCTTTGGCACTATGCAGAGAATATACCACAAGATATGGTAAATTTCACAAGAGCGAAGAAATCCTTTACCGATGCGGCGATTTGAAACATTGGATTCCCACAGGTTCTTTGACCGTTCCGCCAAAGTGTATGGGTCTTGAATATAAAATGGGTGAATCCACTTGGGATGATGTAGTGGCTTCATATCGTAATTATTATCAAAAAGGCAAAACATACATGAATAAAGGTAAAGGGCCACAATGGAATAAAATACCTGCGAAGCAACCATCATGGTTTTCATTCCTAAGTATGTAATTTCGATACAAGTGTAAAAACCTTTATTAACCCGTTTGAACCCATGAATAATTATGGGGACAAGAAGCACCATAACGATTAACGATGAAGAGGGCAAGCCTTTGCTTTGCCTGTATAAGAAATATGATGGTTACATTGAAGGTGGATTGGGCGAAGATTTGGTGAGTTTTATGATGGGCCGATATGTGGTTGATGGTTACAATCTCACTGACCAAAATAATAATGCTTTCAGTGGTATGTCTTGTCTTGCCGCACAAGTAGTGGCACACCTCAAGGATGGTATTGGAAACCTTTACATTCAATCTCTTGATGATAATTACGAAGGGGCTTACAATTATGAAATATCAGTTGGCCTTATGAATGATAGGAATCTAAGTTTCAAAAATGCTGTTGACCCCGATGAGTATATGGAAAGGAGGGGCGGAAAACTTAGCATTAAAATGGTTAAATATGGAGATGTTGTCTATGATGGCCTCGTTGATGATTTCACACTTGATAAATTGGTAGGGAATATTCCGAAAACAGTCTCCGAATTACAGAAGAAAATATCCAAAGACAAAGCGAATCTTGAAGGACTTGGTGAGAAAAATGAATGACAAGGGAATGAGAAGATTTTTGAGCAAATTGACAAGTCCATTTTTTGTCCCTCTTCGCCGTTTGGTGGTTTGGGGAGATAGAACCTTTGGCACTTGCGATATGAAATTGAGCCTTGAACCTCGATGGGGTGAAGAAGAATGAGTGGTAAATGGAAGGTTCGTTTTCACTTAGGAAAGGGTCAGCACTTTCGACATTTTCAAATCACATCTCCCGAAGGCAACAGGACTTTTTATGACCCCAAAGATTATTTCATTGTAATGGAGAATGCTCGGCTATACAATAATCATAAGGTAGCAGAACAGATTTACAAAGGCCGCAATAAAACTGTTTGTTCGTGGATTAGTTGTGATTCCGTCCGAGTGGATTCTCTTATGACTTATTTGTTTAGCGAAATCCCGGATGTCAAAGATGGGGCGAGGGAATTAAGATATAATCCAAGAGTTAATCCTCATTGGTTAGAAAATGGTGAAAATGTGGACTCCAAAAGTTATCCTCGCCTTTTTACCACAGGTGAGAAGGTTTTTATCGGAGGTGTTGAGGGATGATAGTTTGGATTGTTTTTGTTTCTTTAATCAGTATGCTTCTATGGTGGTTAGGTGGTATAATGATTCCCCAACACAAACCGATTACTCAAGAAATTATAAAGGGTGAAGAATAATGACTCCGATTATGGATGATAGTCTTTATGGCATCAGATATGATTGTCGCCGAATTTGTTCTAAATGTCAATCTGCGGATTGGCATGATTTGAAAGATACAGAAGATGTTTTGTGCTTAAAATGCGGGCATAAAGAGCCTATGTGAAGGTGATTATGTGAATCTTGGGAGGACTGACCGTTTTATCCGACTTTTGGGTGGCTTAATTATTGTAAGTATAGATTTTTTAGCAAGTGGTGATTTAGAATTGGCTTTTGTTGCTCTCGGAGTTTGGAGCGTTTTAACTTCTGTATTTGGTTGGTGTCCATTTTACCGAATAGGCAGAATTGACACTTGTTCCATACAGGTAAAAGACCGAAATGATACCAACAATTAAATAGTATATTATACAATGTATAACTATGTTTCCATATGATGATTGGTGGTTAAATAATACAAATCCTTATAATAATTGGAAGTTGCCAAAGAAGCCATCGTCCTTTTTAGATGAGTTGATGAAAGTAGTGGAAGAAATTATGGATAGTCAAGAAGTTATTGATAGGGTTAATAAGAAAAAATCAGCAACCGTTAATGTTGAAAAGGATGGTAAAAAATACAAAGTGATTATAGAGGAATTAACTCCTGAATCAGTTGAGCCGCCTATGAGGTTTGAGATTCAAGATGATGAAGATAATCCAATTACAGATTCCGATAAGCACCCTGACTATACCGAGTAGGGTCTTGAAGCCATATAATTAATAACAATTATATACTTGTTATCATAACTAATTATTATGAATAAATGGGCAGAAGAAAAACAAGGCACAATGGCACTATTGAGAACAATTGTTGCTACGGCTAATCTATTACTCGCATCTTTAATTACTTTGCGGGTTTTTGAGGTGATTTGAATGAATTTTATATTAGAAATTATTTCAATTATTTCATTATTATTTATGATAATTTTATACATTCAATTTTGGATGGTCAGAAAACAAATGGGCAGGGTTGATGCAATAGTTTGTCAATTTCATAATATGTTTACTAATGCTTACCAAGTAATCAGTGAAGAGGAATTAAATCATATTATGAATCATAATTCACCACAAAAAGATAATCGTGATGAAATTAGGGAATGGGATGAGGGCAATTAGTTTCAAAGAACCATAAAGTGTGCGGCTATCAGTGCAGTTGTTCCTACAACCTTAGCACCAATAAAGCGATTGGAGGTAAATATCCCTGCTAAACGCATTGAGATTAAAATTGCATCAATAGCGAGAACCAATGCTATATCTTCGGGGACTCCAAATATAGTTTTGTGTGATGCCGCCTCAATAGATTCGCCCAATTCAGTCATTTATAACACCCTCTATTATCCCGCCGACAACATATCCACTTACACCCGCACCCACAACTCCTAATAATAGTAAATGGATTGGTTTTCCCATTAGCAGATTCCCGACTAATGCGGCAGGGAGGATAGTTGATACGGTTTGAATAATAGTCATATATATTGTTTATTCCCTCCACTATTTAATGATTAACTTTTATATATGTGGTTTCGTAATAGTAGTTTATGGTTGAGAGCGATTATGAATTAGTAATGGTAACGGGTAAAATTGTATGTCTAAAAAATGCGACACCTGAACAAGTAAGTCAAGCCATAACTATTAGAAAAATTGAGGCGTGTAGTTAATGTGGACGCCACATGGCGAACAATGGTGGTATCTTTGGATAGTTTTCACCTTGATTGAATTAATTTGGTTCGGTTATACAATGAAACAATTGACTTTATTGTTAAATCTCAATAGGGACGATAACGAATAATAGACGATATTAAATAACGGTGGACTGAATAGTATAATATGTCGGGAGATAAAGATATTGATAATTCAGCAGAATCAGAAGATAAATCAAATATTGATGAGTTGGCAGATACGGCTAAAATCGTAGCAGAAGCCACAGGTCGTTCCGAAGAAGATGTTCTCGCAGATTTATTAGATGATGGTATTGTGAATAATTCCCATAAAGGAAATCAAAAGGATTTAGTTACTCAACTAAAAGAAGCGGCTGAATTGATAACTACTGTTCAGGAAATTAATAAAGATGTTTCAGAAAACACTGTTTTGAATGGTGGAGATAATAAAACAGAAGTCCAAATTGAGACTACACTTGAGGGTGACATTGTGGATAGGGCTATTGCATCCGTTCATAGAAAGGCAGAAAACATTAAGAAAATAGCACTTATTATGCTCCCTGTATTTTTATTGATTACAGGTGGGACTATGACGAACATGGGCATATTTGAAAGTGATGGAAGTAGTGATGGGGAAAGTAACTATGGATGCGAACCAATTTGGGTGTATGAGGATAATAGTTATGCGGAAGGAGATATTATTTATGTGGTATTTACTTTCTATGATGATGCCGAATGTGGAATAGAGTTAGAAGGACATTTTATCTCATATATTTTCCGAGATGGTGAGGATAGTAATTTTGATACAAAGCACCACAATGTAGGCTATTTCGTTGATGGTATTGATGTTTCTTATGAGTTTCCAAATGTTGAAGAAGGGGTATATTGGATTTTTACTGAATACCACGACATTGAATGTGAGGATGGTAGTTGCGAACATGGAGATGAGTGGCAATCACCACATAAACCCTATTTTACCATTGAAAATCAAGAATGTGTATCAAATACTGAATTAGATAATCCGGCATTACTTGTTGATGGGAATGATTTAACAGTGAATTTAGTATTTTCTGATTTGGGTGGTTGCGGTCAAGATATTCAAGTTAAATTAGAGATTTGGAATGGTGGGCAACTGCATGACACATTACAATATGGTGAAGTCCATGAGGGTGTATATTGGATTGAGGCGAATGGCGATTCCATGATGCGTGTTGAAGATAAGGTGCAATTAATGGACATACCTGATGGGGATGATTGGATAGTTAAGGCACAATATCGTCATGCAAATGCCGATAATGCCCCATACGAAAGTCCATTCTTTGAATCTAATTCAGTTGTGATTGATGAAGTTGATGATGCCATTTATGGTTGCACAAATTCAGAAGCAACAAATTATGACTCTATGGCGACTTCTGATGACGGCTCATGTGAATATCCTCCGGAAGAACCTTGTGAGGTGGAAATCCAAAATCACTATCGGGGCCATGTTGCGGAAGATGTGGAGCAAGATGCTATCCTTGTTTCCTTCAAAGTAGTCCCAACAAATTGTGAAGGTGAAGAGTTGAAAATAGACATTGAATTGTTTCAAAATGGCTATGATGCAAATTATACTCATATCGAAAATGTTAGTGGTGATTCGCCCACTGATATTTCTCATATCTTTGACGGTGTTGCCATAGGTGACTCATGGACTCCGAGGATTAGTGCTTGTATTGACGATGTTTGTTTAGAACAAGTTTTATTTTGGGGGATTGATGTTGAGGAACAAGAACCTGAAATTTGCGAAATTAACCTTTTTATCATTCAAATTTCCACCAATAGCACTACTGCAACAGTAGGTTTCGACCTTGATTGCGGAGAAGAAACTAATGACCTTCAAGGCTACAATGTATCGGTTCAATTTTTAGTTTACAATGTTAATGAAACTAATAGTGGGCCGAATGCAACGGGGCCGCTACAATGGGTTACTCAAACCTATTATATTGAGGACTATACTGATGATGTCCGATATTTGGCTTTAGATGATTGGGCAGTTAATAACACTACTCATTATGATTTCTATTGGTATGCTATGTGGGAAGATGGTGAAGGAGAATCACAAATAATTGAGCGCAAATGGTTAAATCGAGAAGTAAACCCATGATTGTAGGTGATTAATATGTTGGATGGTGTCAAGTGGTTTTTCAAACCCGATAGTGTATTTGCAACCGAAAGGTTGGCGAAAGGAGAATGGGAAGTGATTCCATCTTTGTTGAAAAACTCATTCAAGAGAGCCGTCTTTATAGCACCCGGAGTTTATCTTGCAGGTGTCAATGGTAAAGATTTAGTCGTGGCCTCAATATTAGGCTCTATTGGTGTTTCATTATCGCTTGTGGCTTATTTCCTAATGACTCCTGATTATACAACTGATTTGTGCGAATGATTTATGGTCACAAACTTATAATTTTCAAAATTCTGAAAATAATCTCGACTTCTCGGAAAAAAATCAGAATTTGAGATTACTCCCATTATAGATAACTATGACAGAAATATTCCGTAAAAGACCAATTTTGGGAAATCGCATCCTTGTTCCAATTAGGGATGAATCCGATAATGAATCTTCATCCTTTGGTAACGAGATAGAAGAGGCTGATTATCGCTTGATAAGCGTGTGGGAATCCGAAAAAAGATGCAATTATGTGAAACATCTAAACTCTGATAGTCTAACGGAAAATGAATTCGGTTGTGAGTCTATTGAAATCCCCATTTATGCCAAGAACCATTCGATGTGGAAATGTCTTTGTCCACCCAATCATAGATTGAATAGGTTAAAACAAAGATTTAATTTAGACTAAATTATATCATCATAATTAAATAGTGAAAGCAATAATTAATCCTTATGGATTGGCGTAATTCGTTACTTGTAGGAGGTGCAACATTTCTTGTTGGTTCAGTCCTCATGGAAATTGGAGATAAGCCAAAAGGTGACATTGGTTGGTGGCCTTATGTCGGCACATTCATTTCCGGCGCAGTTGGATTTATGCTTTTGACCAATCAATACACTCCTAAAGCCCTTGAATTAAATGCAGATGAAACAAACTATACTATGTATGGAAGAGGGTATTTTGAACAGCACGATAATGAAAAAAATCAACATAAATATTACGCTTTATTCAAAATAGATAAACCGGGACAAGTATTAAGTTATTGGTCGGCACATGGTAGGGTGAAAGGTTTTGGTCAGGCAGGTAGCACAGTTGTTAATTTATTGGGAGAACATGGTGAGGGGATTCGGAAATATGAAAAACAATTTGCTTTGAAAGATAAAAAGTATAGTTATTTGGGTTCGACCTTCCCTGCGGGTCTTGAAGCCAATGCTGTTGATTATATAAATACAAAGTGGCCGCAAATGGGATTAGGAATAAAGAAAAGTCCCCCGAAAAGTCCCCCGAAAAGTCCACCGAAGAGTCCACCAAAAGAACCTGATGCAAGAAAAGCACGATTACAGAAACGCTTTGGATTTGGTGCAGAAGGTGAAACAAACCATACTATTATAGATTGGGACTATTTTGAAACTCATGATGTGGGAAACAATCAACATAAATATTACATTTTATTCATAACTTCCTTCGATGAAGACAACTCACCCTATTGGTCGGCATACGGTAGGTTAGACGGTAATGGTCAGGCAAGTAGTATTGTTGTTAAGCAACTATCGGGATATGAAAAATATAGAGAACTGCGTGACAAAAAAATTATGACCTATGAGGTATATGATTATGATGGCGGCTTATCTGCGGTGCTTGAAGACAAAATTATTCAAAGGATAAATGAAAAGTGGCCGCAAGTGCTATTGAGGGGGATTGATGAACGGTCAGAAAGTCCACCTAAAATAATAACTAATCCAAGAATCGCACGATTAAAGAAACGCTTTGGATTTGGTGCAGAAGATGGCCGCCCAAAAATTGAAGAGGTTTGCGATAGTGTAGGTGTTGAGTATTATACTATGCACCACATGGAAACAGGATTCCAAAATGTTCATCACAAGTCTTGTAAGCATTGGGATATGGCAGAAGCCAATACAAATTATGGGCGCACATGGAGTGTTGGGAGTCCAATTGAAAGCATCCAAGGTCAATTATTAAGCCACATCCGTAATAGCGATGGTGGAACAGGCGAAATAGCCGAGCGAATGAAAGAAAAAGGTGTTAAAACCCTTCGTGATGCAATTAAAATCCAAAACAAACATGGAGGTATAAAATTTGATTTCGCACCTTGTTTCAAGAAAACGGATAAATACCCTGCAATTTTAGACGAACCCTTTGATGTTGAAAAATACTATGAAGCAGAAGATGGAATTGTATGGGACTTGTCACCTGATTGGGATAAAGAAGAAAAGCGGCCAAGAATTGCTCCAATTGATGTTGATTGGGCAACTGAATTTATTAAAAAGGGAAAGTTTGTTAAAAACTTTGGAGCCGAAATGTTCGATACCCGATTAGGTAGCGGGAGTTATGGGGAAGTATTTTTATACAATGGCAAAGCATTAAAAATTGTTGATTTAGAAGATGCGGATAATAGACTTCAAGCAGATTTCTTTGAAAAGATATATTTAATGAATCAAAAGGGAATGGCAACCCCCGATTCATTGGTAAAAATTATTCACTACAATAGAGGCACAATGACTCCGGAATTAGTAACTGAATTAAAGGGAAAAACCCAAAAGTTAGGAAATAAATCTGTTGGACACCCTATCGCTTATTGGGTTATGGAATTAGTGCCAACAATATATAATCAAATACCACGCTCAAAGAGAATAGAACAAGAAGGAGAATATAGGGATGAAATGAGGGGTTTGGGAAATTGGACTGAAAAGAACCTTAATTATCAAATTGGTGATTTACATGAAGAGAATATAGGAATTAGAGAAGATGATTCATTAGTTGTTTTTGACCCACACATTAACAAGGTTGGAAATACCCGAAGGTATGGTTTCATTCATGTTGCTGAAACAAATGAATAGAAAGATAGATAAACTTGTTTTGGGAATGGATTATCATGGTGCGTTGGAATATACAAGAAGTGCCTATTAGTTTTAATTTGTTAGATACGCCCAATATGGGTGCGGCAAGAGTTTTACAAAATGCACCCAATGGATATATGGTATTTATAGATATTGTTTCAAAGAATAAATCTTTTTACCGAGCAGTTGTTGTAACTCCTGAAGAGATGGGGAAAATAAAAGATGGTTCAATGAATGGTGTGTATAAATATCAATTGAACAATATTAATGGCCTCACATCAGCCAAAATAGCGGCACTTGAATTATTAACTCAAGTAATGGGATTTTCCGAAGCATTGGTAAAGGATGAAATGACTCCGAGAGAACGATTAATGCGAAGGCGATTTAATATCGCTAATAAGGTAATTAAAGAGGTTCTATTTGAAGTGCATGAAATCGGTAGTGAAATAATTATCATGGCTAAAGGAAAAAATATGCCTCCACATAAGTTTATGAAGTTTTCACAATTGCTTGAAGGGCAACCATATTTTATTGCAGATAATCCATTTCAGGATGAATCGTTGGAGATTATAGATAGTCCCTATTTGAACATGGTTCGTGATTTATTCATAGTCCGAAGTTATTATTTTCAAGATTCCGGAAAGTTTAGAGGACCACAATATTCAATGGCAGAAATTAAAATGTGGTTTGATAATTTTGATGATGTGGAATGGTTGGATAAAATGAATGTTACTAAGGAAGTTAAACAAATATTAGTCAATCGTAGTAAAACAATAAATCCATTAAATTTAACCAATGAGTTTATTCCCTTTACTTATGTGAATACACATTATCGAGATAGGGGGAATCAACAGAACCCTTCAAATATATTTATTGTGAAAGGTGGGTCTAATGGTATTATTAAATTAAACGCTAAGACTACAAGAGGTAAAAATACGCTCAAAGAATTAAATATTAGATTTGCCCCCACATATTTTAGGGATGAAGAGGAAGATTTCATAAGAACCATTGTGAATGACCATATTAAAACATACAAAGACCTAAACAGTTACAATACATCAATGTTGAAAAGATTGGCATCGCAAATAATTGCTTCTATTATGGGGTGGAGTCCTCGCCCCACCCTTGGACAAGATAGTGTTTTAAGGGTAAATGCTTGGGATGGTAATTATTGGAGTAATCAACCTTGTTGGATTTCAGAAGATGAATTGATGGAGGATATTCATGAGTCACTAAAGCCCGCATGGGATAAGTATTATCCATAGGGTTATATAGGTGGTATCACAATCCTTTTTTATGAAGGATTTACTTGAGAAACAAAAAGCCTTGGAAGCAAAGGAAAGTCGCATTTATAAAAATTATCAAGTAGAATCTGCATACATTCGTAATGAGATATTATTAGTAAAAAAGGAATTAGCAAATACTTGCAAACACGATGAGTTTATGCGTGAAAATTCTATTTATTCCGAATTACATTGTAAATCTTGTTCATTGTCCAAAGGTGCAATTATCCGGCTTTCACACAATAGTTAATATACTTGTTCGTATAATCGACCATTATGGAATCCGAGATTGAAGAGGTTGTTGATGCAGACACATTATCATCATCAAGCAAAAGAAAAAGAACATTAAAGGGCAGATTGACGGCGGCAAGATATTATCTCGCAGGTCCGATTGATTGTGCTAAGGATGATGGAATAGGTTGGCGTAGGGATATGACTGACTACCTATCCGGCTTTGGCTCTATTGCTCTTGACCCAACGGATAAACCCACTTCTCAATGTAAATATAATGAAGTGGGTGATGAAAAGGTATTAATTAAGAAATTAGTGAAACTTGAGCGTTGGGATGAATTGCGTGATTTGGCGAAGTCTATTGCCCTTGTGGATTTGCGTATGGTGGAGGTTTCTGACTTTTTAGTTGCTTATATAAATACAAAATTACATTTATGTGGAACCTATGATGAGATATTCCAATCATTAAATCAAAGGAAGCCTACTTATGTTGTTATTGAAGGTGGTAAGGCCGCTATGCCACTTTGGTTAAGGGCAAAACTTAATCATAATTTTGTCTTTGGTTCATTTGATGAATTAAAGGATTATCTATATGCTCTCCATACCGGAGTTGTTGAACCCGATTATACACGATGGGTATTTTTTGATACAATAGGTGAGTGAATGAATTATACATTATTAGGTTCAACCGTTATGGCAATCCTAATCGCCATAACTATTGGATATGGGTTAAGTGATGATTCGGAGAAAGAAATTATTGAAGAAGAAGAAGAAGTGGACATTGAATCACGGTGGTTTTCCCATCAATTCAATAATGTTAGCGGGGCCGGTGTCATCAATGAAACGATATATAATGGTTCATGTAATGTGCAAATAGATATAAGTGTTAAATTTGATAGTGAATGGGGTAATTTTACTCTATTAGTCAATGATGAACAACTATTACATACAAAAAACAATACAAGTGTTGAAGTTGCAGGTAATAATTTAACTATAACTATTCGTGCTATCGGCGGTGATGAACACCCCGATAATGCTATGGCAGATTATTTCATTGTAAATATGGTTTCCCGTTGTAGTTGATATGGATGAGTGAAAAGCCTTCCGAAGCCGTTATTGATTTAATTGACAAATGGGAAACATTTCAAATAAAAGTTAGAAAAATAGGTTTATTTCTTAACTTATTTAGCATCCTCTTGATATTTTTATTAGGGACATATTATTTATTCCCATGAATAATCCGCAGTAATCGGCGAGGGTCTTGAAACCTCTTTAGAATTATATTTTGAATTATATTCCTCAAGCCAAGATTGTGATGGGTCGTTTTCATTCAAGTATTTAGTTTGAACATTGGTTTGTTGGCATTTCAAACACCTACCATCTTTTGCTTGTTTTTGACCAAGGGATTTACACATCATGCAATCAATAACTATTTTACCTTCTGTATCTTCTCTAATTAATTTTAGTAAATCTTCACCTTTAGGGTGGGGGCGATAAACACCATCAATTAAAATGCCCTTTTTCCCCGTTGCTTCTTCAATGTTGGAAAGACAAGCATCATTATCTTCAGGGTTTGGGAAATAGTTATCTTTACAAACACAATCTCCATTTTCTCTAATCATATTTGGGTCGGGGCAAGCAATATTATAATACCAATAAGCCCATCCGACACCTATTGCGCCTGTTATGCCTATTAAATATCCCATCTTCATTAAATCACCATCAACATTCCGGCTACTACTGCAATACCCATAGTTAGTCCAAAAGGAAAATTAATTGTTTCCGAATTATCCTCAACACATTCGCCTGAAGGTAATTCTTTGTAGCCTAAATTACAACCCGATGCACATGAACCATCATCATTGGTTTTTGAATTAGGGGTTTTACAGGCATATATTATTTTTATACATTTATCCATTAATCGTGGGCCTCTAATATTTGGATTTAATTCGTGTTTCCACCCATCTTTACATTCCCACGAACATGAACCATCCTCATAAGTTTTCCGATTTGGGTCGGGACAAGTATGACAAACGGGCGTATCTTCCGGACATTCAGTTGGGCCACAATATTCATGTCCTGAATCTAAAGTTTTCCATTCATAGCCATCAGTTTCAATACAATTAGTTTTTTCTATTGACCCATAGTAATCCTTACACTCATATGTGAGGTTTCCCCAATCATCTTCCGTTGTTACCCAATATTTATCAGGATTAGCATTACAATCTTCCTCTTCACCATGATAAGACAATCGAGAAGGTTCTTGAGTATTAAAAAGGTGGGTTCGTGAAATGGACTCCCACGCATTAACACCAAAGACCATAATAGACATTTATGACTTCTGTTATTTAATAAGCAAGGTTTGATATAGTAAGAGAGGCAAGATTCAAGCATGGCCTTAACAATTGCACCCAATTTATCGCAATTGATGGCCGAGTTTCATTCATCAGAAAATTGTGTCCCTCTTTTAAGACATAAATCATCAATAGACCAACCTTGGGAACATCCTGATGATGAGGCGAATATGGTTGATGATGAATGCGATTTTTATTTCAAAGGGCATATCTTGAAAGATAATGATACAGGCCCGCACCGAATCCCTACGGGATGGAGAGTAACTGCATCAGGCCATTTAACCAATTTACCAATAGATATGAGTGTAAGTGATAGGGGTGATGCTTTGGCGAATGGAGTTGGTGTAATAACTGAATTTAATGATGATTGTCTGTTAGGATATAGTCAATCAGTTAATGAACCCACTTCATGTATGGGAACACTATCAAATAGTGCAGGGAGGGTTACGGGTGTATCGGAAAGTGCTGATTCCCCAAAATGGAAATGGATTATACCAAGTGGAACAACAGATAGGATGAATACTAATACCCAAAGTGAGGGAGTAAATGGTGAAAGTGATTATCTAAAATGGGCCATTGGTGAAGTCACTAAAACCTCAAAAACACCTGAAAAGTATTGGTGGGTGGAATCCCCAACATTTACTGCCGCTTGTTCATCTACCACACCGGATTTCAAAGGTGATTATTGGGATGATACTTATTGTCCTAAAAAGGGCAATAATGATGATAATGAAACCGAAGGGGGAATACCTTGGAATTTTGTTGGACCTGTTGTTGGTATTGTTGCATTAACAATGATGTTCACAGTTTATGGGGGTGGTGCATAATGTTTTATTCAAATCCATTTAATCAAAATTGTGCTGTATTTTTGTCCGAAAATAAGGTATTTAATGCCTCCAACGCACCTATGCTCCTTCCCAACGAAACGGTGCAACCCGGTTGTGCATCATTTCATAGTAACTCTAACATTGAAATTTATCAACAAACTAAGGAACATCCAAATCCATACAATAATCCAAATATAGCACAAACTTGTCAAGGGGATGATTATCCGGATAATCCCGGTAGTGGAATTAGAGATTGTGGTGTGCGGTATTTCGTGAAGTTTGATGGTAATAGTTTGAAAGGAACAGGTTCTCCCTATTATATTCCCACCGAAGATTTTGAAGGAGATATTTTCAGTGGGACTTGGAGTGAATATTATTCATCACTCACTGATGCACGAATGGTGAGAGATAAAGTAAAGAGTCATTGGGATGTATTTCGTGGGGAAGATGGTTGCACAGATAGTGGTGCATTAAATTATTCTGCCGGTGCTTCATCTAATCCATGTCCTTGTAATACTGCAACTCCTGTATGGACTCAAGGACAAGACCAATCTAATAATCCTCAATTACAAACTACTGCTGAACAAGCCGGTGATTGTAATTGTTTGATGCCGCCAACTAATTTAGACGGACATGGTTATTTGGTGGAGAAATGGACATATATAGGGACACCTTATCCGAATGAATACGACCCAAATCCACCTTATGCTAAATTAACGAAACAATGGAAATGGGAAATGAATACTTCTAAGAGCGTATTACCACAATCAAGTGCAGAAGATAATCTCCTTGCTATTGCTAAAAAGGGTTGGAGAGCCACAGGTTTGAATGCACCACAAGAATTTATTGTAAAACCTACCTTAGCACCGAATACTTGGGTAAAATATCGTCTTATAACAGCCACAGGATTTGAAAAGATGGGTTGTATGGACAATACGGCTAAAAATTATGACCCTTTAGCCCAAGTAGCATTTACTAAACCCGATTTATCAAATACCGAAGAGTGTGGGCGTGACTATGACGACCCATTAGCAATTGCTTGTAAAGAACAATTAGAGTTATGGAAGGAGTATGGTTGTAAATATTGTATAGATGATGATATGTATGCTACTCAATATAATCAAGTAACAGGGGAATGTGAGTGTCAAAGTGGTTATAGTCTAAAGGGTGGAAAATGTAAAAAAGATGGTGGCGGAAATGGTAATGGATTAAATATTGATGATTCAACCCCAATATCTTTTGCGACAGTCATTGGTGGTATAATCGGAATCACCGCATTAGGATTACTTGCGACCACCGCAAAAGCGAAAAAGGGCGGTGTTGAATAATGGGTTGGACATTAGACTATACCAATCCCTCAAATCGTAGGATTCTTTATTCTATGGATTGTAGTTTGGGATATACTGAATTTCTTGGGGCAATTAATAGTAAATTTCCAAACACATCTGCCTCCGGCACAAAATCACATTTTGAAAATATGGGACTTACAAATGAAAAATTTAATGAATTAAAAGATAGTCAAGGCAATTGTAGTAATTTAGTCCAATGTAGTGACCCTAATAGTGAGTTTAACGACGGCAATAATTCTTGTGTTGATATGGACTGTTATTGTTTATGTAAATCGGGGTATGAACCCGATTCAGGTGGTAACTGTATTCAATCATCATCTTCAAATAGTAGCACAAACAATTTTTGGACACCTAAGAAGGTTATGGTGGGTGTAGGAATTGGAATTGGTGTTATAGTTATGTTTTCATTAATGTCCGGAGGTGAGAAAGATGTTCTTGAAGAGTCCGTTTGATAATTTTAGTAATAATATATTTTCGGCAGAAAATAAAACCTTTCAAGCCGCAGTAACACCTATGCCAAATCTTATAACCTTAAAAAATTCTTGGAATTATGGTGCATTAAAGGTATATAAGGCGGGAACAACAGAAGTAGCACCTTATGGGTCCGGCGGTGGTGGTTGGTGGGCTGTCGCAGGTGGTATGATTATTGTGCAACCGAATAAATCGGTTGATATAGTGTTAGAAACAACTGATGGGACGACTGTATCGGGTTGGTATTCATATGATGGGAAATCACAACCGACATTTACAATTAATTCCGATTCTTCAAGAACATGGAGTAGTGTTAGTGGCTATTCACAATTTTATCTCAGCATTACATCGGTTGATTATGTTCAACCTGTAACACCTGTAATGGGTTGTATGGATGTAAATGCAAATAATTACAATAATCTTGCTACGCAAGATGATGGTTCATGTTCTTGCTATGGTAATGATTGTAATGGTTGCACCGATTCACAAGCATTAAATTATAATTCTATCGCCACTGTTGATGATGGTTCTTGTGTTGATAAAGTGAATGGATGCACTGATAATACTGCATTAAATTATGATGCTACCGCAAATGTGGATGATAATAATTGTGAATATCCTTATGTCTGCCCTTCTGCATCCGATTATGATTCTTATTCACCATTACCTACCATGTTTAATGTATATAAAGCAAATAAAAATTGGATGAATCCCGATGGAACCGGATTTTTTGATGCAAACGGTAATAAAACAGATTCATTTAATCTTCATGCTAATTCGTCGTCCGGCGATACTATTAGTGTTTCTTCAGTATTTTCTTCATCCGGTAATCCGCCGATTACACTTAGATTACAACCATGTGCCGGTATTTCAATTACAATAGAAGATTCCGCAGGGGTGCAATCTGTAATTACAAGTCCAAGCACATACACATCTTCACCAATTGCGGCGGGGACATACGGTGGTGATGCCACCCCTACTTTCAAATTAATTTCAATTACCGGCCCGAATACTGTTAATGGATGCACCGATTCTAACGCAACCAATTATAATAATCTCGCTACACAAGATGATGGTAATTGTCAATATACTTGTGATAAACCTAATTCAAATACCAATGCTGACGGTTCATGTGCATCGGGCTGTATAACAGGATATGAAGAAAAGAATGGTGATTGTGTCGTAATTGAATCATCCGGCAACGGTAATGGAAATGGTAATGGTTCTATCAATACACTATCCAACAATTCAAACTTGGTTAATAATACTACTCAAGAGGAAACTAATGTGATGCCATTTATTATCGGAGGGATAGCATTACTTGGCGGATTTGTTGTGCTATCTAAGAAAAAGTAATACCTTTTATATAGTTGATAAAACAAACTCCTATTGTCAAGGAATTGGTGCGCCCTTGATATACCCCACCACCCCTGCACCACACCGTTTTATTCAAAAACTCACTAAATTATTAGTGGCTAAGGTTAATATACTTGTTTATTTCATTGAATGTTATGCAAAAGTGTTTTTGTGGCCGAAAGATTAACCCGAATGCAGACCAATCCTCATTTTTTGAAGAGGGGTATTGTTCTGATTATTGTCGTAGGTTCCAAGAGCAAGGATTAACAAAAATAAATGGTAAAGAAAAATATGGTAAAGACCAATTTTCCGGTTTCAATTGGATGCCCATTATAATGATACCTTGTGAAATGTGTGAAACTCCTGTTGAATTGCGTTATGATTATGAAGGGGCAAATCGCCAATTTTGTAGTTTATCGTGTCATAAGAAAATGAAAACAACACGAAGGAAAGCACAAACTAATTATGCCATGCTTAGACTTTTGAGGCATAGGCGCAACCATTGTGAAAGTGGTTGGATGAGTGCCGAAGAAATCAGCAGATACATGTGTAATCGTAAAGATGCAAAGGGTTCACCAAGACAAATGGCGACTATTTTGAGAAAATGGATTGGTCGTGGAGTTGTCGAAACGATAGATGGTCGGAAGCGTGAATATAGGTTAAAAACTGAATATCTAACCGGCCCACTTGCTAAGTTTTATCACGAACACGATAGGCCGCAAATAAGAGGGGCATGATTATTTATGATTTGTTGTGTGTGTGGTGGCGAGTTTGAAACTCTCCAAACTAAAAGGGATAACGAAGGAAATGATTTTATTAAAATTACCGTTTATATGAAATGTAAAACTTGTGGTTGTGGTCGCATTGATTTTCACCCGCCATTCCCTAATGATGAAACACCGTCAAGGTCTTGAACCCTTCAAGTCCGAGAAATAGGCGTATTTATGCTCGCCAATTATTTGCAGTTGTAAATAGTTAATGTTTATATAGGTGTGGGCCTAATAGCATATTGGAACGCAAGCGGTGGTATTATTCTGTGTTGTTTTTAACAATATTACCTCCCTCCGAGGTTTCCAAACGGGTTCGTTCCCCGACACCGGCCTCACCTTCATTTACTCCAATAGTATTTCTTAAATAATAGCGTTATCAATAAGTATTTATGCCTGTTCGTAAAGTTTCGGATAATCCGGATTGTTACCAATGGGGTAATCAAAAAGTCTATTGCGGAAAGGGCGCAAAAGAAAAGGCGATTAAACAAGGAATTGCGATAGAAAATACCGGATGGCGTGAAGCAGAAACATTTGAAGCGGCTGAATGGGCAGGTTATTGTCCCCAATGTAAAAAATGGCGAACAAAACAAATGTCTAAAAAGGCAACTCCTGAAATTATGAAATATAAGGGTAAAACATTGGATGAAAAGCATAGGGATAAGTTGCTATGTGGAATGAGGCATAGAGGGGGATTAATACAAGTTTGGCCGATGAGTCCCGATTATTATGGTAATTTTGATGTTCACATGATTTGTGGTATGCCATTAACTAAAGTTAAGAAAAAGGCTGAAACATTGGAAGCCGAAGGTGAAACTAAAAAGATTCCAATAGAAGATATTGAAATTGGTTCAATTATCATTTTTCAAAGAGGCGGAAACCCGTATATATTGAGTGAAAAGGAAATTTATGACGGCAAATGGCGCAAACACAAATTTGTTAAAGTATTATTTAATCCATTCATCTCTTCGTCACTTCCATCTTTTCAAGCAGAGATTAACATCGGCAGAAAGTTTGTAGTTTCCACACCAAGAAAGGAATTGTTGAAAAAACGCTTCGGATTAGGTGCTGAAAACAAAACCACAAATAAAGTTTTATTAGTCGGTGGCATAATCGCAGGGTTAATTGGTTTGAACAAACTATTTGGTAAATAATTTTGACTCCCACTTTTCTTAAAAGTGGAAAAGTGTTAAATACATAAACATACAAATAAGTAGTATGGTTGATTTGCCTGTTGAGGTTTCCGATTCTTCAACCGTCATACTTCTTGACGGCGGCTACTTCGTAGCCCGTTTTTCTAAACATTGGGGGAATAGGGGACAAATGAGGCGGGCGCAAGGCCGCTACAAAAAGGGAACAATTAATTGGAATGCAAGACAAGCCCTATTCAAAAAGGCAATAAATGGGGATTTGGGCTATGTATCATATGTATTGTCTAAATTAAATGCTAATCCAAAATATGTTAATGCTTCTGTTATCGTTTGTTATGATGGAACAAAGGGTCGTAATAAGCGTGGAAAATTGTTTGAGGATTATAAGGCGAATCGTCATAGAAAGGAGGGCATTTATTTGGCCTCGGAACATGAGGGTAGTGATTTAAGAATTAAATTAGAAGAGATGGGTTTAACCCCCAACAATCTATTTGATAAATGGTTTGCTACATATAATGAGGAAATGGAGGCAGACGATGTTATGGCAGAATTAACTCATCAAGCATTATTGGCCGGTAAAAACATTGTTATATTATCATCTGATTCCGATTTAGTGCAATTATTACAATATCCCGATGTTAGGTTGCATAATCTAAAGCAAGAGATAACAAAGGAAGATGTGATAGAAAAATATGGTATTAAACCGGAACAATTTGCTGATTGGAAGGCATTAAGTGGTGATGCTTCGGACAATATACCCGGTGTGCCAAATATAGGTGCTAAAAAGGCATCCAATTTATTAAACGAATATGGTTCAATAGAAAATATCCCTCAAGACTATTTCCGGGATTACAAAGTATTAGATAGTGAAAAACTTGCTGAAAGATTAGTTAATTTTAGAACCAATGAAGGACTATCAAAAACATTAGCGGCTAAAACATATGGTGGCGTTTGGACAAAACTTGAGCAAGGTCTTGAAGTCAAATTGAATGGCGAACAATTAAAAAAAATAAATCAAGTAATTGATATGTCCGGTCTATTGTCTTTCGATGATTATTACCATAGGGTCGCTACTTGGAGAAAATTAGTAATCCTACCTTATAAATAGCGGAAAGGATAAACTATACTTATGGCTGATTTATCTTTTGCATCAATGCGCAAATTGTTTGAGGATAATTGGGGTAGTAAGGGTAGTGTGAGTATTATTACTATGATAAAAAGGGTCTATTCTAATTATACTATTCTTGAATATGGTAAAGTAGCAGATAAAAATGATGAAATGGAAGCATTAGAATTTGGAGAACGGGCTATCACAAATAGAATACCGTTCATGATGATTGCATATACTAACGATGGGGCGGGTGGAGTTGAGAGCATTCAAATATCCGAATTTGAATGGGGTCAATGGGACATCAAATCGGGGTTCCCAAGGGATTATATTTTACTTCAAAAATGGGATGTTGATATTGAACCAAGTGGCTTATTACAGGATGAAACATTTTGGACAGAAGATGAAATCAAAGAGTATTTTAATGCAAAAGCCCTACAAATTAATGTTGTGGATGATTGGGCATTAAAGGGTCGTGAATTAAAAATGAATGTTCGTCAAGACCATGTTATGATAATATATGGTGGGGTATTGATTCCTATACCCATTAACTTTTTATCCAATTTCCCATTAGAGGCCGAGTTAAGAGAAAGGATGAGCGATACGAAGGCTTAAATAGATGTTCATACACTTTAATGGATATGGGTTTAATGTCCGACCATCAAGAGAGTGATTCATTCTCCTATAAACGCTCATGGATTGAAATAGAGGCTATGCTTGAAAATGCCGAAAGGAGGATGAATGAGCATCAAGTTAAACTCTTATTTTATAAAACTAAGGATAGGAAAAAGGCTATTTTTCACGCTCGCAATTTTAATGCACTACGAGGCGTTGTAAAAACACTTCGTTGGACTCTCGGAGATAAAGATGTAGTGCATCCATTAGAATAAGTTTCATTCTATGGATTGTTCGTCATCGAGATAAGTTAATATTGATTGTGCTAATCTCATTAAGTCATCCGAAGGTAAATTATCAAGGTTTAACCTTACCAAGTCATGTCCATTAACTTCCATTTCAATAAATGTTTCTTTTATTTCAACCCATAGTTGATTATCATATTCGGCCACAAACAGTGCTAAATTATCTGTATCAAATAAAGTTGTCTTTCTTTCCATAACTATTATTCTATTCTTTTCGTTATTTATTGCTTCGCATTACGAAACTATTAAATAGACTAACATCTAATGAAAACATATGGTTGATGAAATCCGTTTGGATGAAGTTATGTTGAATCGTGTATTAGAAGAAGTAGACATAAATGGAGAGTCTGCTAATAAAGTATTATTTTACTTAGTTGCTCAATTCCTTGAAATGGGTCATCGGCATAGGGCAGAATATCGTGTGGTATTATTTAATGGAGATGCTGAACCGGATTTTGATGATAATTACGCTCGCTATCTTGATAAAAAGGCACAAAAATTAGATATTACTTGGAATACTGAAAAATGTATTGAGGAAGAGTAATTATGTTTTGCCCTTGTTGTTCATCCATAAGGGGTGGTCGAAAAATGACTCTTGATAAATATGGATATTATGAATGCGGTTGTGGATATGCAATCAAATCTAAATTTTCTTCTAATGAAACTCCTGTTGAAGTAAGATAGTGGGTATGATGAACCCCCCATTTCACCTTTGTTAGTATGTGTTGTGTGAGTCGTGCGGATAATTAACTTTATATACAATGGAAGGTAAGGAGGAATTATGTCACCATCAAATCACACTCCGTATTCTTCAAATTTTGATTCTAATTCAGACTACTACCCTGATTCTTCAAAATCTAATAGTCAGGCAAGGTTTAATCCTAAAGAGCAGACTCCGAGGGAAAGACAAAGACAAGTTTTTAGTAAGGATTGGAGGAAGCACAATCCTTGGATGGAAGGTATTGTTGATGAAAAACCAATAGATTTAAGCGGATTTTGCGAGAACAACGGAAAGATTGACAATGAGTGTGAGTCTAACATATCTAAGCGAGTTGGTATTTGTATTAATTTCTCCGACGGCATCCCTTTAGATAATTTTGTTAATCGAGAGGTTGAAAAGGTCGCCCTTATGAAAAAGAAAGCAAGCGATTTATCCATCTTTAATGAAATGATGAAGGAGTCACAAGGAATAAGTAGAATCGTTAGTAATTATGATAAGTGATTATAAATAGGCGGTTGGATAATAAAACTTTATGGTTAAACTTGTTGTTGATGTCCATGAGGGCGAATTTTTAGCCACAATTATTAATGCTGATGCGAGAGAGCCTTTGAAGGTCGGGGATTTTTTATTAGATACCGGCGACAAAGAAACTACTTGGATTTTAGAGAGGAAAACATGGGGTGATGGTTTATCTTCATGGAAAAGTAAACGATTACAAGACCAAATTGCCCGAATGGTTGAACAGTATGATAATTACGCAGTAATTATTGAGGGGAAAACAGAAGATTTTTATTCACCTAATCCTGATGATTGGAAAGGATTTAGGGCCTTTTTGAATCGAGTAGCAAGTGAGGTATGTCCTGTTATTTATACTGATACAGTTTCCGAAACAACAAGGTATGTGAATGGACTAAAATTAAGAATTGTGGAGGGTAAAGCCTACCACTTTGTTCGACCCGTAACTATGGTGAAGTCCACTCGCAATCAGCACCATGCTGTTCTTCAAACAATACCGGGTATTGGTCGCAAAAAGGCGAAGGCTTTATATGAGTTATACGATAATCTTCAAGATGTGTTTGCTCATTGGGAGAGGTCTAAGGAAAATAAAATCGTTGTTGCTCGGACTTGGGATAAGGTAAATACATTTATGACTGATAATTGGGAATCTCAAACTGAACCCATAGTGATAAGGTCAAGAGAAAAACAACAAACAACATTGGGGGTATTACATGAAGATTGAATTGAATGCTAAAACGGCTAAAACATTTGTTAAGGCATTAGAAAAATTAAATGAAGAATCGCTTATCATCTTTGATAAGAGTGGAATAAAAACAAGAATCATGGATAATTCCCATACACATATTTTAGATATTCGTATTCCCAAAGAATCTACTGAATTGTATAATTTTGGTGGGGCTACTGCTACGGAGGTAGGAGTAGTAGTTGAAAGGATTAAAGACATGACGAAAACCTTAACTGTTAAAGATACTTTAGAAATAGAATATAATTTGAATGATTCGACATGGTTACACTTATCGGCGAATGGAGTTGAGCGTAAAGTTAGATTATTAAATGCGACACATATGAAGCGATTAGAAGTGCCGCCGACTGACCACAAGTGGTCTGCAAAATTACCTATGAAAGAAATGAAGGCATTTTTGACTTCGTTGGGTAAAACACTACATTTTGATATATTGGTTGATGAAACCGTATCTTTTGTAGCCACTACTGATGATGGCGAGGTTCGACTTGATTTTGATAAATCAGTTATTGATTTACATATAGAAGATGGCACTTTTGAAACTACTTTAACAACGGCGCACTTTTTAACATTGATAGCCGCTACATCAGCCAAATGTGAGTTTATGATTCAAGGCGGAAATGATGCAGTTGTTGAAACAGGGTGGAATGAGGCCGGTATGGGTATTAAGGGTTGGATTGCGCCACGCAGTAGTAATTGATGGTGATTAATATGGAAGATTATGATGTAATTGTTGTCGGTGGTGGACCTGCGGGTGCATCTGCCGCTTACTTTAATGCAGTAGCCGGAAAAAAGGTATTATTGATTGAGAAAGCAGACTTTCCAAGGGATAAGATTTGTGGTGACGGTGTGACCGGAAAATCACTACAAATATTGCATGAAATGGGGCTATCTCAAGAGATAGCGGGTATCAAGGAGATTTCTTGTAAAGAGGTTTTGTTAAGTAGCCCAAACCAAACCTGTTTAACTATACCCATTACTTCTCCGGATGAACCACTTACTGCATTTTGCATTGAGCGAGAAGTATTTGATAATGTTCTTTATCAAAAAGCCGTTTCTGCGGTCTTAGAAAATGGAGGGGATATTTTGTTAGAAAAAGTATTGTCTCCACTTGTTGAAGATGACATAGTTGTAGGTATAAATGTTAAAGATAAATCATATCGTGCTTCATTAGTTGTCGGTGCTGATGGCTATAATGGCCCTATCTCTCGTTATGTGATGGAACGAAATGAACAGCCTAAACAGAATAGAAAACATTATTCATCTGCGGTTCGTGAGTATTGGGAAGGAATTACTGATAATGAGGGGCAAATTGAAATTCATTTTATTGAGGGCATATTGCCGGGATATTTTTGGATATTTCCAATTTCCGAAAATAGATTCAATATAGGACTCGGTATGTTATTATCCGACATGGATAATCAATCAGTAAAACTTAAAGAAATGTTGGATTGGGTTATTACTTCTTCATTTTTAGCACCTCGTTTTAGTAGTGCAACAGCAATCCCTAAAACTCGTAAGGGATGGATGCTACCGATGGGTTCACCAAGGGGCAAGGGATTAAACCCTCGCAAAAACTTTGTGAATGGTTGCATCCTCGTTGGCGATTCTGCTTCATTAATTGACCCATTTACAGGAGAGGGGATTGGTAATGCTTTAGTATCAGGGAAACTCACTACACAATATCCCATAATAGATGAGGAAACGGGTGTGGCATATCAAGAAGAATTGTGGGGTATGATAGGAGAAGAATTAACAAACTCACATAGACTTCAAAAATTATTGAAAAGGCGCAAACTTATGAATTGGTTTTTCAAGAAAGCAAGTAAGAAACCTGCACTTCAACAAGTATTAACAGATATGTTACATAATAAAGAGTCCCAAGGTGCATTTAAGTCAAAGTGGTTTTGGTTTAAGAATTTAATATTATAGGAGTGAGTAAAATGAAAAGTAAAAAACCAACAATGTTTGAAGCCGCTAAGAAAGTTATGGGTGTTATGGAAGATTTGACAGCAAGACAGATTATTTGTCGTCTAAAGGATAATGGGCGGAAGGAAATTCCTACACCACGCCAATTAGCACAACGCTTTCGTGCTGACCCCCAAATTGATGCAATCAAATCTAAGAGCAAGAAAGAGCCAACTATTTTTCACAAATTATATTAATGGTTTTGAAGTCATTTTAATTGGGTCTTGAATCCTTTTTTTAAGATTTAGCCTAAACATTCATATAGTCTAACAATCAATCATATATTCTCGCAGATTGGAGATGTCCAATCAGTATATAAAGGAGGATTAAATATGGAATCAATAGACCCTGACCCACGACCATTCAACTTATCGGAAAACTTTATGAAGCGGTATAAACGCCGTAAAGTGCCATTTGGATTTAATGGATTAGGTGAATTAGTTTATCAAAGGACATATTCTCGTATTAAACAAAATGGTAAGAATGAAAGGTGGTGGGAAACTGTTCAAAGAGTGGTTGAAGGAACATTTAATATGCAAAAAAACCATATTGATACTAATGGACTCGGATGGAACGCATGGAAAGCACAACATTCTGCTCAAGAAATGTATGACCGTATATTTAATATGAAGTTTTTACCGCCGGGAAGGGGGCTGTGGGCTATGGGAACAAGCATTACAGATAAGGGACTGTATGCGGCATTAAACAATTGTAGTTTTTATTCAACGGAAAATATAAAAGATGAACCTTCTAAACCATTTTGTTTCCTTATGGATGCTTCGATGCTTGGCATAGGTGTTGGTTTTGATACGAAGGGTGCAGATAAATTAGTGGTAAAAGGCACAAATAAGTTTAGAAATAAAGAGGAATATGTTATTCCCGATACAAGAGAGGGGTGGGTCAATAGTTTAAGACTATTACTTGATTCTTATTTTCATGGAACAGGTGCGATTGATTTTGATTATTCAGAAATTAGACCATTAGGTGTGCCGATTAAGGGATTTGGTGGCGAATCCTCCGGACCGGAACCATTGATTGAAATGCACAAAGTTATCATTGATATTCTTGAAGAGAATGTTGGAACACCAATCACAATCACTACTATTGTTGATATAATGAATCTTATAGGAAAATGTGTTGTTTCCGGTAATGTAAGAAGGTCTGCGGAAATTGTTTTCGGAGATGCTGATTCAGAAGAGTATTTAGATTTGAAAAATTATGAAGTAAATCCAAATCGTGAATCATTTGGTTGGGCTTCTAATAATTCTATTTTTGCTAATTTGGGTATGGATTATGACCCTGCGGCAGAAAGGATTGCGATAAATGGGGAACCCGGTTTTGCATGGTTGGAAAATATGCGGGCTTATGGGCGAATGGGTGATGCACCCAATAACAAAGATTGGCGTGTTAGTGGTGGAAATCCTTGTTTAGAGCAATCGCTTGAGAGTGGAGAAATATGTAATTTGGTTGAAACCTTTCCTAATAATCACGATTCTCAAGATGATTATTTGAAAACACTAAAATATGCTTATTTGTATGCGAAAACAGTTACACTTGGAAAAACCCATTGGCCGGACACAAACCGAGTTATGTTGAGGAATCGCAGAATTGGTTGTTCAATGTCCGGAATTGCACAATTTATTGCTAATCAAGGTTTAGAATCTTTGAGAGTGTGGATGGATGATGGTTATAATTATATTCAAAAACTTGATACTGAATATTCCGATTGGATGGCTATTCCTAAATCAATTAAAACTACATCTATCAAACCTTCGGGGACAGTTTCGCTACTTGCGGGTGCAACACCGGGAATCCATTTCCCCGAATCTCGTTATTATATTAGGCGAATTAGAATTGGAATTGATTCGGATTTGATTGAGCCTTTGAAAAAATCCGGTTATAAGATTGAACCGGCTTTTGGAAATGAAAAAACGACTCTTGTTGTGGAGATACCTGTTGATGTAGGTGATGGGGTTAGGACCATTGATGATGTTTCAATGTGGGAACAATTAAGTGTTGCCGCATTTGCTCAAAAATATTGGGCCGATAATCAAGTTTCATGCACAATAACATTTGACCCCGAAACCGAAGGGAATCAAATTGCTAATGCTTTAGATATTTACCAATATCAATTAAAAGGTATTTCTTTCTTACCTAAAATGGAAATGGGGGCATATAAGCAAATGCCTTATGAAGCCATAACTAAAGATGAATATGAAGTTATGTGTAACTCAATTTCGCCAATTCATTTCGGGCGCATTAAAGGCGAAGAAATTAACATTGAACGCTTTTGTGATACTGATACTTGTGTCGTGGACTTCACCCCATAGGGTCTTGAAGTCAATAAGTTAGCAATACATATTATTAAATAACGGTAATCAGAAGAATTATTTATGTCGGCGGGTGATTTTTTCCAATGGTTCAATTTATACTATGGACACGGAAAGTTTGGTGTGATTTACAGCGACATAAGAAGCCCACATCAGTTAATCAAATTGGTGAATTGCGAAATCCCCAACAATCGAGAGCAAGCGGAATTTTTTGATGAACATTGGCAACAGGACATTGAAGGTTTGGTGAAAATACACTCTTTGGCATTTTTTAAGGCTAAAAGCGGAATTATCAATCAACTTCAGGAACGAGTAGCCACTACAAATACCGACTCTGTTGAGATAATGAATGTCCTCACTATACGAGAAGGCGATGAATTGGCTATGTGGGTAATGGAAAAAACCCCTTATGTTGGTTTAACCCACCCCGATTTAACAAGAGATGAAATGATTGACCGTGTATCGGAAGCCGCTTACAACATCACTACTCAGACAGGCTATGACTTACGAGATTTGTTCCCCGACAACTACGGGTTTAGAGATGATGGTTCAGCAATTATTTTTGATTTCGACTGTTATGATTGGGGAGAGGGCGGCTCACAAGACTTAGACGACTACAAAAGAGATATTCGATATTGGGCGCATGGACACCTCACATCGGATGAACCAAGGCTTATTTACTCCAATGTTGGAAAATATGAATCATTTGAGGCCGATGGTTCGGGCAAGTCATTAAGGAGAGATGTAATTTACGAAGCATGGAGTAAATGGAAAGATGGTGTTTTCCCACATCAAATGGACAATTTGACAACACCCGAAGTAAGTTGGCTATATGAAAAGGGAGATGCTTACCCCCCATTTGATATTGAGGATTGGTATAAAAATACTCCCGAAACATTTAATGCAGAATCATTCTCCGCAGAAGGAAACTGTCGTGGGTGTGGTGGTAATTGCACAGGAAATTATTGTGAAGTTTATGAGGATTTTTCCCTTATGTGTAATCAATGCAACAAGAAAGGTGTGCATGAATGCGAAGATGATGGTAATATGATGTGTGATGGACACACAAATTGGTTTCCTATCGTGGAAGGGGGAAAATTAGCCCCATATTGTAAGGCTTGCTTCCTTCAAATTGATTATTTCTTGAGGAAAAAAGAAGGACAACCTGCTAAATTAAATGCAGAATCATTTGAATCGGAATCATCTTTACCAAAAGCATACATTATGCAAAATTTTGAAAAGAAAATTCCGTATGAAATCCATGTTGCGGGGTGTAATCATGGCAACCTTGCAGGTGGGGATAGTGATGCTTGGGTTTTTGGTGATGAATCTTCAAGCATCAAAAATACTTGTAAAACATTTATAGAAATGTGGGTGGATAATTTTCAAGGAATGCCTAAAGAAATGAAACCCTCGGATGCAGAAATTGATGCCATCAACAATATGACATTTAGCAAATTTATGAAAAATAAATATGTGAAAAACATGGTTCCTGTCAAATTGTCCCCTTGTTGTAAAAAAGACATTAGGATTAAAGAATACTGCGATAATAATTTAGTTAAGGATATAGTAAGTGTGAGGTTAGATGCTGAATATTACGGTGCAGATAATCAAATAAGAGATTATAGGAATATCGGAATCGGGGCGGCACTTGTGGCCGGGATAGTATATTGGTTTAAGCGGTGATATTATGGTTGATACGAAAATTGAAAATAAACTCCAATCAGCAACGGATTGTATGTCCAAAGCACACACACATTGTAATGAGTCTAAAATGATTTATTCTAACATTGAAAAGTCTTTATTAAATATCAAGAGCAAACTAAACATTATTATAGGTGATGTTAGTGGTTCAAGATAATGATACCGAGCAATTGATTAAAGCATTTGCTGAAGATTTATACGCAATCCTTGAAGGATTCATTGAAGAAACCCAAGATGCAAAAATCGTTATTGGTAAAATTGAATCGGAGATTTCTCAATTAAAAAATGATTTAGGTTATCTAAATAAAGTAATTAGAGATGGAAACGGCCAAGCCCCTATTATGACCCGAATTGCCCTCCTTGAAAAAGAGGTATCAGATACCAAAGAGGAATTAGTAAAGGCGGAAGAAGCAGAAGAGAATACTAAGAAAATGCGGTGGGACATTTTTATTGCCGCCGTTCCCGGAATCATGGCACTCATAGCAAGTTTGATGGGGGGTATTTGATGATGGAATCTATCAGGGGCATAACAAGTATTAAAGAATACTATGATACGGAAAAAAAACCTATTCACATTATCGGATATTCAATTGCTTTAGCCCTTGTAGGTATTGGTGTCCTTGAAACGGCACATTCTATCCCTTACATCGTCAAAGGTGAATCACATCTTGTAGGTATGCTTCTTGGCCCTGTCGTAATCACTTGTGGCAGTATTGCTATGTTTGGTTATTACAAGGAAATGGGTGGTATTGATGGTTGAATCACAAGTAACTTGTGATAATTACCGATGTCACGAATATGGAAGTAAAATGCAAAGAAATGTATTTTATGAAGATGATGATGAAATGGAATATTTTTCTTGTAATAAATGTCGCAACACTACAACTCCCCAAATTGTTGAAATAGAGATGGGTAATTGTTATATGTGCGATAAACCCGCAGTTTTTATAGCACACGATTTACCAACCGGAGAAAAACCATTTTGTTCGGAATTGCATTTTTGTCAATATGCTCGTTTGTCTTATCACGGTGAGGGTTATTATGGATTTACTGACCCCACCAAAGTAAAAGAACCCGCACGATTAGCAAGGGCAAGAAAGCGACTTAAATACGCAGAATCATTTTCGGCTGAAAAAGTGAAAAAAGAGATTTTAGAAGATGATGATAGCGGATTAGTAATGAAGTTTATTTACAAAGATAGAGAAGGTAAATTAGAATGGAGTGATAATGAGGATGGAAAGGGGGGGGTTCTTAGTTTTGGAGATAACCCTTTCAAACCTTACGACCCAAAAATAGGGCGCAGAATGTCCCGCCTACCACATAGTCAAAAGATTGAAGATATAAGAAGTAAATTGGAGGCTAAGGAAGTATTCAAGATAATGATGGACAAACCTTGTCAATCCTGTGGAGATGCAATAAATAAAAAAGGCATTGGCTCTTGTGGTTGGTGTGAAGATGATTACACCATGAACATGAAATTTGACCCGACTAAAGATATAAATGATAATAAATGGTGGGATAGGCAATCGGAAAAAAGAAAGATTTTTTTGTGGAATGATGTGATTTTCAAAAATCCATATTGCCGAGATTGTTTATATTATTACGGGTTGGGTAAGAATTACCCTTCCGCTTTTGATAAAGAAAGCGCAAATTATTATTTAGCAAATGCAGT
>JGI24006J15134_10000220_pt1 | contig 39693 bp, 51 predicted proteins | sample LinPmetageLP53_FD_15134 | JGI IMG/M metagenome (IMG submission 15134)
GGGATATTGGTTGTGTCTCCGTAAGATCCTGCCGTTGCTCCTGAATTGGCTAATTGAGTTGTTCCAATACCGCCATTGGCAACGCTTAGTGTCACATTTGAACTCAGTGGACCACCACCTGTCAAGGCAGTGCCAGCTATAACTTGTCGTGTTGTAGGAACTCCTGAAACTTGAAGTAAATCACCTGCTTTAATTTGATAACTTACACCTTCATAAGTGAACAAAAGAAGACCGTCTGGAGAAGCAACTGGCGCAGTAGGAAGTTGGGTTACTCTGCTTGGTATTAAATTACTTGGGACTTGAACCATTAATTCATCTCCAAATATTCTTCACCGTCTTCAGTGATGATAAACTCGTCGCCAGCTTCTTGTATAACTCCAGAAGGGCGAGTGTTTATGTTGGTGTCAGGCCTATTAAAAGGTAATACAATTTGATCTGGCCTGCGAGGAGGAAGAAGATATGGATCATATTCGTCTCTATCAGCTTCACAAACCATCAACCCAGGAAAATTAGGATCAGGATGCAACTCAGCTAAAAAGAATTTTTTAGAACACCTGCCACAAATTCCTATTCCAAATGTAGGTTGTCCTTGGGGGTCTAAATAAACACTCATGCTGTGTAAGCTCCAATTCCAGGATTTATCTGTATTGGAGAGCCATCATTGTCACCATCCCAAGCTCTTTGCACGCTTCTCTCTGCTCTAGCTTCTAATAAGGGAACGAGCTGTATGTCAGCTGATGGCGTTTCTAGACAAACTCTTGCTGCAAGCCCATTTATTATAGCTTCCAACCATCTGTCTGGTATTTCAACTTCTTGTTGCAAATTGTCAGTGTCCATAACTTGACGATGACGCCACAGTGAAATAACAAATTTTTCTGAAGCGGAATTAGGAGCTGGCCACAAATTTACTACAGGTTGAGGCAAATTTCTTTGATAGTAAAAACTTGTAGGTCTTCCAGAAAATGTCAAATTACTTTGATTAACATAATTGTCTCTGCTCAAAATTCCCATGGGTATAGCTTGAGGCATGTTTCCTAAAGTTATAGAAGTAGTAGAAATAGTAGATGCACCGTCTGTTGGTATTATTCTGAAATATTGTTTTGCTAGTGCTCCAGTTATTTCATCCCAAGTTATATTGCCTGCGACTGCAGTAGAACCTGTAGAAAGATTAGTGCTTGTAGAAGTTCCGACTGTTGTCCAAGTCACGTTGTCTGTGCTAGTTTGAAAAGTCACCGGAATAGCCGTTGCTGACCATTTTATTCCTATAAAATTAACTATAGTTGGTGTGGTAAAATTGACTAAATAAGAAGTGTTAGTAGAAGTGACCGTTCCACTTAATTCTTGTAATGTGTTCAAGTTTATATTTAAAACATCTATGGTGCCAACAGGCAACGTGACTATTTGATTATTTTCATACATAGGCAAAAGCTGTTGTTGTATGCACCAGCTTGGTGCTTTTATATTAGCTAACTCATCCAAAAAGAACGAAAGAGAGTCCAAAGCGTAACTTTGCATTTCAGAAGTTATGGCTTGCGCAGGCAAACGACACCTTCTGAAAGCATGGTCTACTACTTTCAGAGCGTTGAATGTTTTTACAGCGATGTTGCCTGAATAAGCCATATCAACCTCATTTTATTAAAGATCGTTAGCTGTTCCAGCTTAACCCCAGCCCTTTGACATTTTGAAAATACTATCACCTTCCATCGGCTTAAAACCACCAACAGCTCCACCTTTGGCATAACCTTTGGTTTTCATTTTTCCGCCTTTTTTCATGTCCATCGTTCCAACAGAAGAATACGCCCGATTGCCCATAGATTTCTCCATGCCCTTGCTTTCATCTCTTCTAGATTTCATAGATTGAGACTTTTTGCCATTTCGAGACCCCATGGACTCATCTAATTTATCATTATATCCTTGTGCCATTTTTCGCTCCTATTTCATTTTAGAAAAAGTTTTAGCAAGATTTGCTCTTTGTTGAGTTTTGGCAGACGGTTTTGGACCACCTGCTTTTGCTGGCTGACCGCTTGCAACTTTATTTAATGCGCCTTTGGGAATAGTTTCTCCTTTAGCTACATCCATATAACCTCGCAAAGCTCCTGGTTTTTTGACAGCACCTTGGATCCAATCTTTTTTAGAACCGCCTTTTGCATAAAAACCTTTTTTCACTTCTTTTTCAGCTTCACCTCGTAACCTTGTCATTTCATCACGAGCATTTCTTTCTCTCGATGACACACGGTTCATTTGTTGAGATTTGTCCCTGCGCTCTTGTGCATCATTGGAACTTCTTCCTCTAACTCTTTTCATTTCATCAGCTGCATCATCTTGCACGCCAATGACACGAGCTTCTTCATCACGGATATTTCTCATTCCACCACGACTCATCTTTTTAGGGCTGGCTGAACCGCCTTTGGAATATTTTTGAAAACCAAAACTTTCGGGAAAATCAAAATCTTTTGCCATAATCAATCTCCTGGAATTGCTGGGGCATAAACTTTTATTCCATAAAAAATAATAGTATAGGTATCACCAGATGAAGCGTTCCTTGTGCTAAAAGCAACATTGCCTGCTTCATTAGTTCCCATAACGCCTGTTCCGTTGTAGGGGATGGAAGGATCATAACCAATGTCGTATAATTGACCTTGAGGTATTGTCATTGCCAATGCATCATTAGCTGGTGTTGGATCTCCAACCCAATATATGTCCACACCCATGTCTTCAGTCTGAGCATATATTTTAGAAATTTTTACACCAATACAGGCTAAACCATGAGAATTAGGATTTAAACCTGACACATCAACTTTGGTTACTTTTGCTTCCCCAGTACCATCTGAAATATTAGTAAATTTAGCAATGTATAATCGCTCACCATCTTGAAGAACTTGAGTGGTAACTGCATCAGCCATGATTTACCTCCCTTTAAGAGAGATTGTTGTTTTGGATATACATCACTGTGAGTGAAGCAACACCTGTTGTACCGTCACCAGTAGCACCAGTAAAATCCGCAAGAACTTCTCTGTCTGTACCCGTGACATTCGTAGCCTCTGTGTCTAGTGTGCCACGAGTTGTACCAACTGTTTTGGTATCAACATCGTTTAGGAATGCATCTGGATCGTTTGCCGTTCCCACGTTAATTACCGCAGCTCCGGTATCATTACCAGCAGTTGTAACGTTCAATATCACATCAACAATTTGAGAGTTTTTTGGAATAACTGCGACCCTTTGATTGAGTTGGCTTGCACCAGTGATGTTTGGCATCATTGACTGTGCCATTACAACAGAACCCACGTTGGCTACATTAACGCCGAGGTCTGTTCCAGTAGTAGCTGCAATAGTTCCTGCTTTTACTGGACCAGAAAAAGTAGTTGTACCCATTTTTATTTCCTCACATACGAGTTGAGTGCATTTGTCTGTATGTAGTCAGCTGGGAAACTGTCAAACACACTATTTAAATTCCCAAAAATACCTGCCAGCACTTTAGGAATGCTGGCAGGGTTATTTTTATACTCCTGGAGTTCCGAACACAGCCCTAGGGTCTGTCCAGCCAACAGTATATCTTTCAGTAGCTTTGTAACGCATGGAGTCCGTTGCAAAATCACCTTCCATAGATTTCTCTAAACCTCTGCGCATCAAGAGTTTCAGTCCTTCTGGCGCATCTGTCTGAATCCACCAAGCAGTGTTAGAGGTAATTCTGGAAAGGTTAGCTTGACCACTGCTTAAAAGACCCATTGATTTAACAGGGTTTATGTCGTTGTCAGCTGTTCCAGTTCTCAACACAGACTTAAGCAATGTTTCAGCTTGGAAAATATTTGCTGGACCAGTCACTATTTGAGTTGGGGTTAATCTAATTCTCTTGCCATTGTTGTCAACAGCATTTCGAATTTGAATTAACATCTGTTCAAGAGAAGTTTGAGACAATGCAGCAGCATTAGTCAGAATGTTACTAAATGTTCCATTGACAATCGGATGATTGTTTGCACTTAAAGCAACCCCATCACCGCCAGTAAAAGCAGCATTGAAAGCTCTGTTCATAATGTTAGCTGTTAAAGTCTCTTTTGTTTCAATCAATGATTGAGCAAGATGCTTAGCATAAGTTTGACCGATGCGAATGTGATCGCCATCTTCAACCAAGACTTTAGTTAGCGCAAATGCTAAACCGTAGACATGGTATAGATACCTTTGGACAAACAAAATACCGCCAGACTGGTAAGTAACAGCCATGCCATCAGGCAATTCAGGTGCTGCCCCGAAACCATAAAGAACTGGTTCTTCATGATAGTTTCTAGGAATACCTTGTTGCTCGCGGAAAACATCTTTCCATTCATCAGCTCGTTGCTCATAAACTCCGTCAAAGACCTCGTTCAAAATAGGTTCAACTATTGAACGAAAGTCGGTACTACGCATTGGAGTAGCCATGTTCTAGTCCTCCCCTAACTTATCGTGTTAACTGCAGCATTATACTGCATTTCGTTGATACGAACCGTAACATCGACGTAAGCATCTGTCAAAGCATTATCAGCACCACCAGCAACTCCGGTGATTTGAAACTGCCCTGATGTCCCTTGAAGTACTGTCAATGAAGTGGTTGAAAGACCAACTTGAGTTGATCCTCCTGGAGATGCTACTGTCCAATCAGCTTGTTTTCCAATAGAAGCTTGAATCGTAGTTCCAGAAGATGGGTTCGTGTACATTACGTCGTAAAGGATTGCAGGATCATCATAGACCCAACAAATTATTTCAGTTCCGGCAACACTAGCTGGCCAATAAGGAGACAATTCTGGTCTACCTCCTGTGCCTTGATATTGAACTCCGGCAAAAATTCCTAAAATCTTGACGCCTCCAGCTGAGCCCGATCGAGTTCCATCGCTGGTAGCAAGTTGGACAACACCGTTGTCCGTTAATTTAACAGGATCGCCTTGGAATACGTTTTGAGCGTATCCTGAAGCAATCACGTAGGCTTTCGCCGTGATTCGACCACTATTGTGGTAGGATGGACGGAAGCCAAATGGTGCGCTTGTCGCTGACATAGCAGTAGCTCCTTTTGGTTAATAAATTGTTACACGTCAGACAAGATCAAATTGACCCTGCCTCTCTTGTCCCAATCCCTTATTACCATCACCCATACTTACACTACTGCCTGACGCTCTTGCTTGTTCTTCTAAAAACTCTGCTGTTTCTGTCAATTTACCTTCTTCACGATTTGGCGCATCGTGATGCGCTTCCATCATAAATTTTTCATAAAGTGACATAGGCAACTTAAAAGCCAGCATCTCATTAACCCCTATGAAACCTTGCCATTCACCAGTTTTTATAGAAGCGTATTCCCAACCAGGAACTTCTTCAGGTTTAACTGGCTCATATCCTAAACGGATACGTTGCTGTATAGAATCACGAGGGTTAGTCGTAGTTAGCCAGCACATGTGCCAGCCAGGAATATCTGGTAAGTCCGGAAGACTGGACTGAAATAAATTTTGACGGAACATTTCTACCCGCTCATCCTCAGTAACTTCCCGATTTTCTGTGGTATTACGGTCTACCATCGCACGGTTGTTACGGCCTTCATCTGCAGATTTTGTTTTTCGTTCGTCTTTCACAATTCGCTCCTTTCAGCGATTAGTTTTATTATGTTTTCAAACATCAAAAAAAGCAAGTTAAAAGTTTTATCCGTTTTCTTTGTCGTATTCAGCATATCTTTTTACATACTTCATACGCAAGACAGGATCATCCCAAACGCCTGCTTCTGTCAATGCTTGTTTTCTTTCGGGGCTGATGTAAACTTCTTTTCTGGTAGATGCAGGAGCGTATTCTTTTCCAGAACCAACGGCTGGGCCACCTCTTGCTTTGCGAACAGACTTTTTAGGAGTTTCATCAAATCTATCAGGAATTCTTTTTGCAGACCTTAATCTCAACTCATCCCAATAATCTTCTGACCTAGGATTGAATCCTTCGCGAGTCAAAGCTGCATCAATAGCCATCACAACAGCTGAATCTTCATCACGACCTTGACTGTCGTACCAAGGATTTTCATCCATAAATTGCTTGGCGTGATACATTGTTTGTTCGTCAACAGAAGGAGGTTGTTCAGATTGTTTTGCTGTGTAATTTTTTTGCTGGCTTAATTGTTGCATTTTTGCCAAAGCGACATCACGGTATTTCATAGCTTTCGCTACGTCTCCCCCATTGCCGTCCTCAACTGCTTTCGCTATGACACGGTCTGCCATCTCAGCTTCTTTTTGAGCTTGTGCGATGCGTTGATCAAAATTAGAAACTTCAACTTGAGCAGATCTTTTTTCTTGCACAGTTAATCGTCGTTCTAAGTCATCATTTCTAGACCTTAGAAAATCTAGCTCAGTTTTGTCTCTTTTTATCGCGGTGTCTCGTCTTTCTTTTCTTTCTTGCTTTTCTTTGCGTCTTCGCTCGCGGATCGCTTCTCTTTCATCATCAACCTCATCAACAGTTTCTTCTTGTTGAATCGGTTCTTCTTCAGGCTGTTCTTCTACTACAACTAACTCTTCTTCAGAATTTTCTTTAACTTCTTCGTCTTCGTCTACCTCAACTAAAGTTTCTTCTACAGACATCTCTTATCTCCTTATCAGATAAATGCTTTGACTTTTAATGGGTCTCCAGTTACTTGACCAATGACATCTAAATCATTAAAAATAACAAACATAGCTTTTTCACCCATAGGTTTTTCGTCCAATGGAACTTCCCATCGATCACCGCCATACTTTGGCACGCGAACAAACTCGCCTTCATTGCACCACTGTCCTTCAGGCCAGCTTTCCATCGTATTCCTGTTTTTAAAGGCCAGAGGACCAACAGAAATAACTTTGCCAACCTGAGTGTTCCACTTTTCTGTATCTTTAGAATCAGTGGTTAAAATGATTCCTCCGGCAGTTTTGCTTTTTGCTGTTCTTATTTGAACTAGAATGCGACTACCAAAAGGTTGTATCCCTGCATTAACTGCCGGAAACGCCTCTTTCAATGCATTCTCATAATCCTTTTTCACTATATTTCTCCTCATCCAGAAGTGTTAGGAGTACGTTGATAGCTTCTTCAAATCCAGCTACCATCCCAACGCGATACCCGTACTCAAAAACATCACGTTGTTGGGGTCGTTTCAAAGCATCAAGCGCAAATGTTGCTTGATTCTCCTTGAGTTTGTTTAAAAGTTTTTCAGTTACCATTTAAAAACAGAACCGCCTTTTGCTTTTTTAGCTGTTTTTGCAGCTTGTTTGAAAGCACCAGCTGTTGGTGCTCCTTCTTGTCCTTTCTTTCTCATTTTCATTTTCTTGCCAGTAGTAGGATCAATCAAGCCTTCAGCGACTTTCTGTCGCTTTTTATGTATGTTTTCATACAGGCCTGACATTAAACTTCACCAGTTTGTTTGTACCGTTGCTTTTGTCCTTGATACGAGCCACCGTTGCTGTAACCTTTGGTTTTCATAGAACCGCCCATACTCTTTTTGGTGGGTTTATCAAGAAGATTTTCTAACGTTTTTCTCTCAGAGTTAGTCATAGCTCCTCCAAAACTTCTTAAAGTTTTGATAGCGTCACTAACACTTTGGCGTGAAAATGCTTTATTAGTTTTTCTCTCCATGCTTTTCTCCATGCTTTTGCGTTCAGAATCACTTATTGCTCCACCGCTTTTGTAACCTTTACTTTTCATCATCATTTTTCTCCGTATATAAATTGTCAAAAACACGATTAACATCCAAAGTGTAGTCCAAATCCGACTTGCTGTAGTGGATGTGTTGTGATGGACGAAACTCTGGTGCTCCTTCTCCCAGCTCAAACCACGCTGGATGCGTAACTCTAACCCTGTTGTTTGGCAAAGCTACTATATTTCCTGTCCATTTTCCGGCATCCAGAAGTTCTAAGACGTGAGACTGCTTGTGTTGAGCAGGATCGTCTCCTATTTCTGAATCAGTGTAATCGACAGTGAAGTAATATTTTGCTGGATAAAGTTCTCCATCAATCTTAGCTATCCAAGGACAAGGTGTGCATCTGTCTAATACATAAACACTATGAGTTCTTGAAGAACAATCCCACGGTTGTGCATCGTGAGTTGCCATCGGAACAGGCCATTCATCAAATGGTGTATCACCAACTAATGCTGTTATAGGCATTCTCGCCCACATCGCACCGCCATGAACATTAGGTTCATCAGTGTCATATGTCTCAGCTCCTGTAAAAATCATTTGAAAACTCAAACTTCTACAAGGAATAGTAGTGACTGCGACAGCCATACCATGAATAAATTCACCATGAAACTGTTGATGATTAAACGTGTATTCTTTCCGCACCCAGCATTTGAAGTGTGGTATATTACTTTGTAGATATGGCATTTTTAACCAGTTTTGAAGCTGTTTCGTCTTCCCAGCTTTTGCTTCCAGATACGCCAGCAACATTATAACAAATCAAATCGTATTTTCCTTCAATATTTTCTATAATTTTAGTTTCTATGCTGTTAGGTTTAATTTTTCTTAACATCAAGACTCCAACTCATTTGCTGTTTCTCCTTGGCAGCACTCATCAATGTTTTTTCCGCAAGCGCATTGCAGATGACCGTTTACATAATGAGGTTTTCCGGAATCACTCATCAAAACACCACATTTTTCGCAAATTTTGTCTTCAACTTGAAAAATCTTTTCAAATTGTTTTCTTATTTTTTCATCAAATTCTTCATCAAATGTCATTAAATTCTCGCAATCATGGGTTTTGATTTATGCCTGTGCCTGTGCTCACAGCGACTTTCTCTCCTGATTCGATTTCCATCTCAGCTAACTCTTTTGCTGTCATGTTGTCCGAAGAATTCATTCTTTCTCTTGCAGCAAGATCTTCTTCTTTTCTCTTGTTTTCGTTCATTTCACGAGTATTCAAACGATCTGTCTCAGACATTTGTCTTACGTTGTTTCTTTCTGTCTCAGCTAACTCTCTCAAACTCTGCAACTCTGTCCTTTGAACTCTGTCAGCTTCTGACGCAGCAAGTTTAGCTTGTTCAATTTCAGCTGATTGAGCTATTTTCAACTCTTGTATTCTAGAATTGGTTTCTAACTTGATATTATTAAGTTGCAATTGAGCAGTGTCTTTTTCAGCTTTTTGTTGCAATTCACTTTGCTTCATTTGCGCACTCAGCTCTGCTATTTTCATAGCTTCGTCTCCAGGAGATCCCATCTCTGGCTTGAATTGTTGAGCGATTTCATTTATTTTAATTAACTCTTGCCCAAAATTGCCTAACTGCTCTTCTATAAATTTTTGAACCCTTAAAATTATTTCTACTTCTTGCTCTGCGTCGTCTCCTATCATTTTTCTTCTTTGAGCTTGGTCCACAGCTTGATGAGATTCAGCTAAATAATAATTCAACAGATGATCTCTTAAATGCATAGCCATAGGATAAAGAAACATAGGGGCTATAGTTGGATTTGAACCAAATAAAGGTGATTTAAGAAACGGCAGATGAACTTCCATATGAGCTAAGTGGTCTTGATAAGGCAAAACATAAACACCTTGTCCCATTGCAGCAGCAACATTCTCACTTACAGGATCTCTGTCTTCTGACCCTGGAACTGGGTTCAAAACTTCAGACCCTGGAACTTTTAATGTTCGCAAGAACATATCTTCCACAGCTCTTTGATCGTACATTTGAGGCATTAATGCAGCTCTTTGCATGATAGCTTGAATTTGAGCGAACCTTTGCGCCTCACTGAATATTGCAGGATTGCTTATCGGAACAACATCTGATGGGCCATCAAAATCTTCTGCGCTTATTGAAAGTCCTGCATTAACTGCATCTAACTCTTCTTGCGTGTAATATGCGCTGTTGATCCTGTGGAGGATGTTGAAGCTTCTCGCCATCGCCGAATGCAAACGAGAATGAATAGAACTAAACACAACCATGCCTTGCTCGATGATCGCCATCGTCGTGCCAACAGGCGCATTAGGGTTCTGGTCACTAAATTTCTCAAAAGAAGTTTGAACAACACCTTTTCCGGCGTCAACTAAAAATCCTAACAATTGAAATAATGTTGGGCTTGGTCCAGCGAACGGCAAAGGCATAGCTAACTTGCGAACATCGTCCACCAGTGCGCCACCTTCCATCTCAACTATCTCAGTTGGTTGAACATTTAGAGTTTGACCGTTTGGTCCACCTTTTAGCTTCAAAAGAGTTGGAACATTTTGAATGTAAGCTGAATCTAATAAAGCTCGCAATGCTCCGGTTGCTGCACCGCTCAACCCTCCGATCATGTGTGTCAGTCCGATTGGGTAAGCACCTCGCCAAGGGATGAATGGGAATTCCACCATCCAATCTAATTCTTTTTGTCTTTCGTCTTCTTCTTCCCAGTTTCGATATAATGACAGAGGTTTGTCAGAAGATTTGTCAATAGAAAGAATGTATGGGGCAAGGCCGTAATCATCTTCTATTTCTAAATATGTATAAACTTCGTAAATTGTTCTCAAACCGTCTTCGTTGTAAGATGTGTTTTGTTTGCCCTCAATTTTTTCGTTTGCTTGTTCTGCTTTTGAAAATTCTGGCTGGTTTGGACTTCCTAAATCTACGTCAGCGTACATTCCAGCTTCAACTCGTTTTTGATATTCCATGTGCGTGATGTATTGTACGTGCGTCTTGCGTTCTGCAGTATAAAAGTTAGTAGCAGAAAAAGGAAGATAAACATCGTCAATCGGCACGAACTCAGATGTTGGCCTGTTGTGTTGTGGGTTCCACATATACTTCATGTATTGACCGCCACCCAAAGGTAATTGCGTAGACAACTGCTCTAACTCAGAACGAAACTCTACCATCTGTTCTGTGGCTTGCCAATTCATAAACTCTGTTTTGCGTTGTGCTTTTTCTACTTTCTCTTTGTCAGTTTCACCTATGATCTTAGATTTCACAGGACCATTTGGGGGGAATATCTCTTTGATGAACCTAGCTGAAAAGTCTACACAAGCTTCAACCAACATCGGATGCACCACTTTATTTGCTCCAGCAAATTGTGCTCCTCCTGGAGCGTCATCACCCAAGCCTGTTCTGCGCAACCCCTCTTCATATTGTTTGTCTCTTTTTTGTCTCGCTTCTTTGTCACGATCTATCTTTGTCAAAAGATCGTTGATGCAATTTCTTAATTTAGAACGATCAACGTCGTCTACAATGTTGGTAAAATGCTCTGAACCTTCTTTAACAGAAACAGACTCTAGTTTTATAATTGCACCCCCGTCTTCTGTGTCTTCAACTTCTAGCTCTTCCTCCGGCATTTCAACTATAGTCATTTCTTCTTCTGTTATTTGTACGTCTGCCATGTTAATCTCCAAGCACGTCTGCTATTAATGCATCAATGTCTACTGAACCGCCTTCAGCGAAGTTCCTGTCTTGCCAACTACCAAACATCTTTGTCAATTCAAATGTTTTGATAAATCTTCCGTCTCCATAACCTCCATTTTCTCTTGCCCAGTCATCGAACTCGTCAACGATTGCTCTTGGTGCTTTTCCTGTCGGAACATCTAATAATGTTTCTGACATTTGTGACAAATTATTTGTGTCTACAATTCCTAAATGGTCTAAATCTCTGGAAGTTACATCTGTCAAATTGTCTCCAAATTTTTTGGACAAGTTATTCAAATAAGCCATTGTGCTGTTAGCAATCTTCTCAGCGTAATCAGGGTCTCTTTCATTGTATTGAACAGATTGTTTGCTGCCTAGTGAGTTGCCAACAGGTTTTATTTCATCTATGGAAAACTCTTGTTGAAAACGGTTTGCGGGGTCGTTTGCCAATTCTATTTTGTATTCGTTTTCAGAAGTCCAATCTTCTATAAAATCTTGTTGGGCTAAATTTGCAGCTTCGTCATCAGCTGTTCTATTAGTTCCATACCAATCTTCCATGTATTCTTCTAAATCTCTATACAGGTCTTCTTCTGTCCCGATTTCTTCAGGGTCAAAAGCTCTATTGTCTTTCAAAAAGACTTGAACATGAGGTCTTCCTTCTGCGTCTAACAAAACGTCTAATTTAGACATCCTGTTTTCTGGAGCGTAATAAGCTGCAGCGTTTGCAGCCTGTGTGCACCAGCCTCCTGCAGCACCAATGAATGTGCAAACTTGCCCGTCCTCTGATTTTGAACTTGGCAACTCTACCCACTTGCCACCTTTTTGATCTACAAAATCTACTTCAAAATAATCATCTTGGAAAACACTTTTGTTTTGTAGGGTTTTCATCATCCCTTCTTCTTGAACTCTTGCTGCTTCTTTTGCTCTCCATTCGTTTATTTTGTGAACTTTCCTTATCATCGCTGGCACGCTCATTTGTTCTACTTTTTCAGCATCAATGCGCAAGTCAACAGGCAAATTAGAATCTGGGTCCATGGCGTTTCTCATCTCATCCATCAAATGATCAAAACGCAAATTTCGACTGGTGCCAATCATCTGGCCAAGGGCATTTGCACTCGACTTTGGCGAGTAAATTTTAGTTTCAGGAGGAACTTTAGACAACCAAGGATATTTTTCTAAAGTTTCTTCAATTTTTTTGTTCACAACTTCATCAGGGAGGTCACCCTTGTCTCTTCGCACGGAAGCAGGGTCTAATAATTGTCCTGCTCTTTCAATTCTTATTTCTCTGTCGCTGACGTCTTCCCACGTAAGACCTTCACGCGATTCTCCATATCTTTTGAATTTTGTATTGCTGTCGTATCTGGGCGCAGAGTAATTATCCCGCAGCTCCACCTCTGCTCCATCAAAATGCAATATGTTTTCGGCGTCTGCTTGCATTCTCACAGGATCTTCTGGCGTGCCCAGTTCATTTTTAGCATACTTTTGTAGTTTTTTGATTATTGATCTTTCAGCTTTGTATATAGGTTCGTTGAGTTGACTGGCGTCGGCTGGACCACGGTAAAGGTCTGTGAACAATTCTTCGTTTTCAATCCAATTGCCACCTTTGTCTTTCACTGCGTCCATGCGTACGCCACTCTCCACCAACCGATCTTGCAATAGATCGTATGCGCTCTCGTCCGGAACTTGCTGTGCTGCTTTTTGTATCGCTCTTTTGTTGAGTGCGTTGACTACTAACTCGGATCCTTTTTGAACTGCTGTTCCTGCCGCACCACCAATCACAGCTCCTAAACCTGCTCCTTGTAAACGATTGCCTTCTTCTGCCGTACCTGCTCCAGCTATCGCGCCTTCTCCTGCTCCAACTAATGCTGCAGTTCCTAATGGTCCTAACTTCCTCGCGCCCATCGTTGCTAATCTGCCTATGTTCCCTGCAGCAAGAGCTGTAGATGATCCACCAGTGAATGGCGTCAAAGCTAATGCCCCAACTGTTGGTATGAATCCACCCGCAATTTCTCCTGCCAATGCTCCGTAAGGATTTTCTGTTGAATAAGTTTCGTTCTCTGCGCGTATCTGCTTAACAGCGTCTTCATAAGTTTCATCACCAAACTTAGCACGCACCAGACCTTCAAGCTCGTCTCCCCAACCTAAAAGAAGACCTTGGCCTAGTATGTTGCGTGCTAAGTCCGTCGCGCTAGCCATTCATCATACTCTCTTTCAATGCAGCAATTTTGGCAGGGTCGTACTCAGCTAATCCACCTTCTGCTGCTTTCCACTTGACCTTGTTGGCCCAATATGCTGGAGATGTCTTTCCTCTAGCTATGTTCTTTGCATGGCGGTCTTTGAATGCTTGGCGTTGTTTTGCATTCTTGTTTGTTTTTGCTCCTTGTTGACCGAACCGAAGCATACGCTCTTGGCCGTTGTCATTGATTTTTACTACGTGAGACTTCTTAGGATGACTTGGCGTTGCTCTGGGTTTGTTGATTTGCAAACTGTCTTTCAAAGATGTAGAACCGCCTTCTTTATAGCCTTCTCCCATTCCTGTTTCGTTGCTATAACTTCCAAATCCAGGCTCAGGATTTGTGTATGATTGACCTACACCATAGCCAAAAGCATTGCCAAGAGCATCAGTAACACTCTCGTCATTAACCATCACATTGTAAAGCACATCACCAGCTTTGTATGCCAGTCCCCATGGTCCTGATGGAGGCAATCCTTTGAAAGCCCCCAAAGTTTTGCCAAGGGCAGTGTCTGAAGAAAAGTTTGATAAGTTTACGCTGTTGTCTTTTGCAATTGCACTTTCACCGCCTGTTCCGTCCTTGTCAATAGAAGAATTTCCTGGTTGGTTTATATAATCTAAAAAGCCTGCTACTTGTTTGTCAGCGTAACTATCACCTTCTCCTGTTACACCAAGAATATCATAAGCTCTCAACAGTTCTCCAAAACCACCAAGACTATCCACCAGTGTATCTTGATAACCAAAACCACGACCTCCATAAGCCTTTTGTAAAAATTTGCTCATGTCCCGACCTGCCATGTCAGTGTTCATGTTTGAACCATAACCATCAAGAGCACCAATTTGAAAGCTTTTCCCTATGTCATAAAAAGTATCTGACAATGCTCCTGGATTCGGAATGTCTGAGTTAAATCTATAAGTAGGAAGGATCATATCTTCATTTTGTCCAACCCCAGGACTGTCTACAACATTAGAAGTTATTTTTGCAATGTTCATTAATTGAGGATTAACATCAGGAATTTGCATACCAAAACCATCACGGCCTTCGTTTATTCCATAAGACTCAGTGAATGGTGTCCCGTGATAATGCCTTCTGGCATAAGTGTCTTGGTAGTCTGGAATCGTGTCGTAACTAGTAAACCCACGATCTCTAAATTCTTTATCTGCGGCCATAGCAACATCTGGATTTGCGTTTATATATTGCCTCTCAGGACTTAGAGAAGAAACTTCTTGTGTAAAATTAGATCGGTTTGCAGGATTAAAAGCTCGCATTTCAAAATTTTCGCGACCTTCATTCATGCCAAAAGAATCATAATGTTCTCGCGCAACAGAATCTAGAAATAATTGCCGACCCCCATCAACAAAATCCATTCCCTCAGCTCTTTCTTCTGCGTTAGCTAACACATCTGCATTTTCATTTAAATATCTTTGGGCGTTTGATAAAGCTCCATCTTCAGGCATAACAACTCCTAAGCAGCATATGGGTTAACATTAGGAAACGGTATAACTTTTCTTTCATCAGGGTCTCTTGCTTGCGGCAAGTCAAACCAGTGGTCGTTTTTGAAATATATAATAGCTTGAGTAAAAGTATCTACATAATCATCATGCTTTGCTACTGGAAATTTAGCAAGCTGTTTTACAAAATCATTAGCCCATGAAACGAAATGTCCAGGATTCTTTTTGCTTTCTGGCACCCATACCAATCCCAACTCTAAAGTTGGTGCAGCTTGATGCGCTCTGCTTATCTTGTCTGCGTTTCCTGGATTATACCCTATGGCCGGAACTTTAGCTAATCTTAAGTCTTGCAATAAAGATTGGCCACTTGCTTTTGCCTCGACAAGAATCCTGTCCGGTCTTCTAGCCTTGCTGTATGGATTTTCTTTTGATAAACCGCCGTATTCTTTTGCCCAATCTGTTACTGCTGTTTCTCTAAGGTCAGGGTAACTTAAATGTTTGTCCCAAGCATCTATTAACATAACATTCTTTTGACCTTCGTGCGTAAAGATTCCCCAAACACTGCACGCAGTTGGGTCTCCTGTGGTCTTCTCCGTGAAGGCGCAATCATAGGATTGCAAAATATATTCAAATGGGGGTAGCCCAGATTCGTGAGGCCACATGGCCAGAAAGCTAGTTTTTAATATTCCACCGTCGGCAGGGTTGGGATCCTGTTGTAGCTGTCCAGCAGAGCCATAGACACCAAGCAACCGCTTCAGGTCAGACACTTCCTTAGGCCCAAAACGATCGGCACAGATGAGCTCGCCTGTGGTTGTGCGTGGGTCGTAAGTCCCTAGCTTTGTCTGACGTTTACGACCGTCCCACTCTGCTGGGATCATTAGATGTTCCCAACCGCCTATGTCTAAGGTGTGTCCACTTATGTCCATCTCATGAAGGCGTTGCATGACCGTGACCATCGCATCATTCTTAGGATCATTGAGACGTGTCGACCATACTTGATCGAACCATTCAACTGCCGACTCACGTATGGCGTCCGACTGTGCCTCTTGTGCAGCGTGCGGATCATCGAGTATCAATCTTGATCCACCTTCACCTGTCGCTGTACCACCAACCGATGTAGCGATCCTGTAGCCTGTCTTGTCGTTCTCAAACCGTTGTTTAGCGTTCTGGTCTCCGGACAACTTAAACATGTGACCCCATCGCTCTTTATACCAAGGTGATTGTATGAGTCGTCTAGCTTTCAGGTTGTCGCGTATGCTTAAGTTGCCGGAGTAGGATGCGCACAGGAATTTCTGCGCTGGGTCTGTCAACCACTCCCACATAGGCCACATGACGCTAACGATCGTCGACTTGCTATGTCTCGGAGGTATGTTGATTAACAACTTTTTTATGTCGCCTGAACTGATGGCTTCAAGATGTTCGCATATAGCTTCGATGTGCCATGAGCCTACAAAGTTAGCAGAAGGTTCAACAACGTGCCACGACTGCCTTACAAACTCGTACAACGACGCAGACGCAAGTCTTCTGTCCTTCTCCTTCTTGATGGCTTGCGAGACGAACGCAGGTGACATCTCGTTCATTGCTCTTCAGTGTTCCCTTTTTCTATAAGGTGTTCCATGTTGCTGAGCTCTTCGTCCGTCAAGTTCTTAAGGTTGAGAGACGCAATGTTGATCGGTCCACCGTCAGCACCAGTGTGCTCCTGTGCGACCTTGTCACCGTACACCTTGGGCATCATCTTGGAGAGCAACCACTTGCGAGAGTCGACCCGCAAACGCTGGTGTTGGACTGCGGCAGAGTCGTACCTTGCTATGCCGTTGTTGTCAACGACTGACACAGGGTCTTTGTCAGCTATCAGCAACACATCTTCAGCCAATGAATGGATCATTTCCTCGCGAGCGAGCGCGTACCGGTCGGCGGCACGGCCTCCCGCCTTTGTCCAGCCGAGGAATGTAGACTTAGGAACTCCAATCTTCTCGCAAGACTTACCACAAGGCACGCCCGTAGACATCATGTCACAGACATTGTCGATCAGCTTGTCTTTCTCTTTGTCTGTATAAGTTTTCATCGCGCACTCATCGCTGTTGTTTTTCGTATTATCGATCGTGTGGTCGAGTTAGGCAAGTTAAAACTTACCAGCCCTCTAAACTTGGTAAACCTAAAGTAAAATATAAATTAAATTAATATGTTTTCTAGCACTTTTTGATATTATATTAATTATTTTTTCAACGTAGTTTTATCAAGTTTAGGGGGCGCAAATAAGCACCGAATGGGGTGCCGATCGTCCCTCGTCGAAAAACTATTATCGCTCTTTGTGTTCTTTTATGTTGCCTTATGTGTATTGTTCAGGCATAGTACTTTCATAACTTAGAACCGGAGAAAGAAAAATGGGTAGAATTAATAAAGAAGATCGTCGCCAAACTGTCGCTTACGAAGACATGAGACGCGAGTCACGAGCAATGTGGAACGAGAACAACGACTGTGTTGTGATGGCCATCTCATTAGCTTGCAACATTCCTTACCAAAAAGTTCATAAAGCACTAGCCGATCAAGGTCGCAAGAGCAACAAAGGCACATGGGGCTATCAGTGGACAAACGCTTTGAAAGAGTTAGGCGTTGAAACAGAGACGGTCAAACCAAGCGATTTCATCAAGCAGTACCCCAAAGGTCACCGTGACAAGTTGAAAAATGTCACAACCCATCACATGGATCGTTTCCCTGACGTATGGAAAGACGGTCAAAACTACCTCATCCACATACGCCACCACATGCTTGCAGTAGTTGATGGCGTCAACCACGATTGGTCCAAAGGTCGTGCATGCAGAGTTGACATGATTTACCGAATCAAAAACCCCAGAGGAGAAAGCTGATGAGAGTCGCAAAATATTTTCAAGTTGGCGTAGATGTTACGTTAAAAATTCAAGTTGCAAAGTTTGCAAGAACACGTTCTGAAGCAGAGGATTATTTCACTGACACGATCACATTGAAGGAATTGCTTCAGTTGGTGAAGAACGATCCAGAACATATTTACGACCATGAAATAGAGGTGGCCTACGTTGATGAAATGTTTTAAGCTACCAATCTAATTCTTTCTTCAGGGTCGTGAGGCACCAACCTTGCGACCCTATTTTTTTGTAGACAGAAACACTCTTTGAGAATGCCTTCCACCTGCCATCTTTTGAGTTGGGGTTCGGCACAAGTTCATAGCCAAGGCGTTGCATGCAAGAGCTAATGTTTCTTCTCAGGGCATAATAGTTATCGTGATAGCCTGCAGAGTCTTCCAAGAGCAAATCACCTTGAACAATCTTAGGCCAATGTTGTTCTTGCAAAACAGTCTTGAAGGCATTGTCTAGAGACGACTCCCAAGCTAATTGATCTGCTACAACTTGCACCTTGGTGCGTCTTTTTCTTTTGTCTCTGTTGTTAGGGTCAAAAGGATCGAATGTACTAGAACGGTTCATTGCTCAATTCCTCTGTTGGATCATAAGACTTGTCTGTGCCTACTTTAGTATAGACAGTAGCTATCTTAGAGTTTATCTTCCATCTGCCGTCCTTGCGTTCAGAACGATGCATTGCGTATCCACTCCTTCCCATTGAGTTGACTAACTTTCTTTTAACATCACCTTCTTTTTCTCCATTAGCTATTGCCTTGGTGATGATCCAATCCGATCGCACAGCTTTGGGGTAGCTCATATCGTCAAGGATGTCGTCCAGCCATTGGTCTCCATGCATTCCCCCAGCGACGACTGTCTTGTGTGCGTCCGTCTTTCGTTGACCGTTGGAAGCATTAAATTTAGAGATGTCATGTTCATGAAGGTAAGCTGCAATGTGACTCGCGCCATCATCGTAAAACCAATCCCAAAGCTCAGTGAAATAGTCTCGTCGTTTGTCTTCATGAGCAAGACCCATATCTTGCATTGTGGCGCAATCAATTACGTCATAGCGTCGATCGTCTTCAGGAATGTAAATGCCATTGGCCAAATGATTGGTCGTTATGATGACCCCGCAATACATCCGCACAGAATACTTCTGTCCATACTTTGGATTGATTTGACACGTGTCCGGAGAGCCAGCGATGAGCACTTTAGTTCTTTCATTGAACGCCCACTTAGACATTTCGTGTAGGTTTGCAGCTTCAGATATCCTTACGAGAGTTGATGAAGCATATTCATTAAAACCTTGTTCAAATGCACTTGGGTCTATGTTTGAAACATTCCATGGACCAATGGCTGGAGAGCAAAACTCTACGGCAGTGTCTTTGCCTACGCCTTGACCGCCAGCGATGAGCAAAGCAAATCTAGGTTTCTCCCATGGCTTTTGAACGCGATGAGCTATGTAGTTTAAAAACTGATCAGCGTCTCCATCTTTGTCGAACACCTTGTGCACGTGATCGATGAATGGCTTGGCCATCTTCGGAACACCTAATTCAATCGTCGGTCGTCGATAAGCGTTAAACAATGCAGCACCAGGAGATTTTACAATCTCACCGTCTCTACAATCATAGCCTTTCATGTGATCTTCATCAACGCTCGGATCAGAAGTCATAGACGTTACCAGAACATTCTTGCGTACCCAATCAGAAGCTTTCATCAACGCCCCACTGTCATTGACAGGCGAAACAGCACTGTCGACTGCAGCACCAATCCAAAAGCTATTCGTTGGACGGTAAATGTAATTGTTCCCTGGACCATAGAAAATGAAATTGCCGAGAGGCACTTCACCACTTTTAGGAGCCCAACCATTATCCAATGCAGCTTTGACTATTGTTCCGACAGTTAATTGTTTGTCAGAGTTTTGTTGAGAAAGTTCATAAAACGCCTCATGCATTATTGTGTCGTGGTTGCGTCCTTTTTTACCGTCGAACTTTTCAGACCATTGTTGATAAGCTAACCAAGCTTCATCCACACGATCAAACTCTCTGCCCAAAATGATACCAATGGACCGCCACAGGTCTCGGTCATCAGCAGGTATGACTTCAAGCATTGCTGTTATTTGTTCGATAGTATATTTGCCTCGATACATGTCGTCTTTTTTTGGTCTGCCTCTATTTTCTTTTCTTCTTGAAAGATGTGAAGGCAAAGAGGCTATTTCATTGCCCCAGTTGATCCAATCGTAAACTCCACCAGAACGATGCAAGCTAGGAGCACCAACTATGTAACCGCCATCGTTGCGAGAGTCTACGCCTTTGCCTAGAACATTGCTAGCAGTCTTGATGGCAGAGTTGTACTTAAATATTACGTGCATGCCTCCTGACCCTGTTTGCGCCATTAGGGTGTTTGGTTCTCCATGATCCTTTATAGCCTCTTGCCATGACTCTGCACCAAACTTGCCTTCGCCTATATCTATATCAACAACGGTGATGCCGGATATTTCGCCTGTGACTATACCTATGTTGCTCAATGGAGCATCAACTCCAAACCATCTGTCTATTTGCTCTAAATCTCTTGATGCTTCTTTCAACCCTCGTTGAACTCTGGGGTGCTTACCTGCATCACTGCAAGCTGCATTACCGCAAGTGCATATGCCGTCTTTATCTATTGAGTGGAGAGGGAAAACCATCCAACCCATATTGACGTAAGTTGTTGCAGCTTTATGAATTTTTTCCAAACTACTTCTCCTGCTTTGGGTCTGTCGAGTGACAGACCCATTTTCAACGAAAACTTAGAACGGTGGTTCAAAAGTTTTCTCAGGAGTTTCTTCCACAGGTTCTGAAACTTGCACTTCACCAGCCATAACTTGTTTAGAAAAGTCACGTGCTTTTTGATACAATTCTTTTTCACCGACAGGGCTGTCTATTTCTATTTTTATGCCCCACCAAGATCCTTTTGAATTTTCTTCTTTCATGGTCGAAAGTTTATAAACATTAGCAAACGAAGGTGGCGTAAAGACCTTGCCTGTTGCTGTTCTGCTTTCAGCACCTTGAATCAAAGACATCCATCGTTTAGACTTTTTGATTTGTGTTGAGGAAAGTGAGAGCAAACATGGTTGCCAACCGCCTGTTTCACTTTGAACCATGCAGAAATGATTTCGGGTGTCTTTTAATACGTCACCTTCGATCGTCAAGACTCCATCGTCATCACGTTTAACTCCGGCTAGCTGTCCTGAATCAACTTCGATCGGTGAATGATCTCCACGATAGCCTCCACCAAGTTCACGCGGAGCCCAACGCAAATACCTACGTTGATAAGCGCAAGGCACAACCATAACCTCCTTGTGCAATTCTTCTGTTATCGTATTGATTATGAGTCCAGGTTTTGCACCGTCAACACTTTCTAATTGTGGCGACAGACCTTGAAGAACCGTCAAGAATGGAATAGCAAACGAATCTTTGTCTGTATTTTCCAAACCCATTCCAACGTCTTCGAGCATCTCTTCCATAAAACTAACTTCTGTGTTTGATTCTTTTTTAGCAACTTGATTTTTCTTAGCCATGATTTTCTCCTATGACTTTTTGATTTTGGCTGTCCAAACAGGACGAGCACCGAATAGATCTAATGGCACATTTGCACCAGTAGAGATTTGCTCTTTCAAAAATGCTTTGAGTGTCTGCGGATGAACACCTTCATCGAATTTTGCATTCAGACCTCGCTCTTGAAGTTCTTGGAACAACTCCATAGCCTTGGACTGTTCGCCTTTGCCGTAGCTTGAAGAGACTCCAACCTTGATCAAACCACCAAAGCCATTATCGTTCAACCATCGGAATGCTTGGTCTTTATGTTCATTAGGTATTGAAGCATAAACTTCTTGGCTGACACTTATTTTTTCGCCAGTGTTCAACTCTAGTTTATCTATCCCCAACTCTTGCATTGCGGCAGGGATAGTTTCTTCACGCAATCGTCGTGCCTTTTCTTTTGCTTCTTTCAAAGATGCTTCTTGTTGTCGGACAGCGTCTTCAGCTTCGGCCATAACTCTTGCGAGCGAGGCCATTTCATCTAAGGATATCATTTCTTTTTCCTTTTCTGACCTTCAGCAATCATTTCATTTGTTAACTTTTCGCTTGCTGTTTGAAATTCCAGAACAGAAACATGCGCTGAGAGATATCTGCCGACATTCTTGTCCCATTTCAAAACAATGAACCGACCATGAATCCTTCCTAACAAGGCAAACGCAACGGCTATCACCGATGGGTCACCCATGGAAACAATGCTGTCACCATTGTCGTAATTGTAATCTTTTAATTTTTCGCTGAGCATTTTAACTAGATCAACGGTAGCATAAAAAGACGTACGAGGTGGCATCATCACAATTAACTCTCCGTGTTCAGTTGCCGGAGAGATGTTCACGGCAGGGACAAATGTATCGGTTTCCCTGTCATGCTTGTGCGGAACCTGAGTAATGTACACTTTTGCCATTCTTAGTTTTCCTTTCTGTGCTGGAACAGTCTTGCAAAATGCCTTCATCATTTCCAGCTCTTTTATTATTCTCTAATTTTATAAAAAAGGCAAACTATTTTTGCCAACAAAAAATTGCTTGCTTTCTTTTGAAGACTGATCAATACTAAAAAAGAAATTAATAAGGATGTCTTTATGAAAATTTATGGAGCAGGTCTTGCTGGGCTGTTAGCTGGTTGTCACTTTCAACGAGCTACGATATACGAAGCTGGAGACAAATTAAATCAATCACACAAAGCTGTTTTGCGTTTTCGGTCTAATGAAGTAGGCGAAAGTGTAGGCATAGACTTCGACAAAGTTAAAGTCCACAAAGGCATATGGGATGGTGATTTTGTTGCGCCAAACATTCGCTATGCAAATTGGTATTCAGAGAAAGTCATAGGCAGGTTGGCTGACCGTAGCATTTGGAATTTAGACGCCGTAGAACGATTCATTGCACCCGAAGACTTTTTGTTGGAGCTAGCAGACAAGTGCGAGGGAAGAGTTAAATGGAATCACAAAGTCACTCCTGAAGAAATGAAAGACTCTTCTGTACCTGCAATTAGCACCATTCCTATGATGGTTACAGGCGAGATGTTGGGTATAAAACAAGTGGCGTTGCATTGGCCAGAGTTTAACTCTGCGCCTATCGTTGTCGAACGGTTCAGGATCAAAGACGCAAATGTTTACCAAACGATTTATTACCCTAGTCCAGCGACATCTTTATATAGGGCAAGCATAACTAAAGATCTTTTGATAGCAGAATATATTGATGAGCCAGACGAATACAATTTCTTTCAATCGTTCGGCATAAGTCGAAATGATTGCGTCAAAATAGAAAAGTCAAATCAACGGCACGGCAAGATTGCTCCCATCAATGACGATTGGAGAAAAAGTTTTATTTATGATCTGTCTATAAATCACAACATTTATTCTTTAGGCAGGTTTGGCACTTGGAGAAATTTGTTGTTAGATGACGTATTAAAAGACATCAATGTTTTGAAGAAATTGATGAAAAACAATATAAAATACGAAAGAGCAAAAATAAGTGTTGCCCTATAGTCCTCAAAGAGCGATAGTAAGGAATTGATTAACTTAGAACTGGAGAAATAAAATGGGGCAAGATTTAAACAACACCGCTGGAATGGGCCACAACTGGGTGGTTTCAACTCAACTCCTCGAAAATTATGGTGCGCATGACGACGAGTCAACCGGAAAATTTTCTGACGGACAAGCTTACTGGAAATTCAAGAGTGGTACTGACTACATCGTTTCGGGTGTAAATAGTGCCGCAGACGCCATGGCGTTTGTGATGGCCAAGTTCGCAATCAACTGCCTTGAATTGAAAGAGTTTCCTGCTGATGTCGTCACTGAAGAGCATTGGCTGGACGAGATTGATGAAGGTCCAGATTATGATACTGGTTACAAAGACTTCAAATTAAAATATGTGAAACGTGTTAGCCCTACTCTTTGAGTAGGGTTTTCTTTTTTAGGAGATTTATTATGTCTAGATTTGAATATACAGAAGTCAGCGAAATGTTAACCGCTGAAATGGTCGCAGAGTACAACGCCATCATGAAGAAGCAAATCAAGAAGTTTTCTTCAAGAGTCAATGGCGAGAAACAACTTGAAAAAGCCAGAGCTTCCAAACAGGGAGATTTGTATTGGTGCGACATGGAGTTGAAAAGAAGACGCGAAGAGGAAACATACCAAGTGCACAATCAAAGAGTTTTCTTGGCTGTTCGAAGTTGGCAAGACCCTGAAGTTCGCGCAAAGAGAGCCAAGCGACACGGTGTTGTTGTAGAGTGTCCTGATGGCGTGGTTAGGTATTACAAATCTGTCAAAGTTGCGTTTGGAGATTTAGGTTTTTCATTAGGTGCTCACATAAGGTTTCGACAAAAGTTAAAAGACAAAGGTGAGTACAAATTTCACACAGGCATGTTAAATTGCATTGACAGAGAAAATAGATACAAAGTTTTCAATTTCAAATTGATAACTGAAAGTGCTTTCAAGAGTTTGCCAAGTGAAAATTATTCCCATCCTCAAGAGGGAGCAACGTCATGAAAGTAACTTTGATAAGCCACACTCAAGATGCCCAAGACATTTTGATGTTCACCAAAGCCACTAGGCTCACAATGTCACCTTCTTTAATGGAAGAAATTAAAGACAGACCACATCAAGAAAAGATGGATGAGTTGGAGTATATGGCCAACACTATCCCCAGCTCTTGGGAGTTTGTGGACTATGTCTTTTTAGTAGAAGGTGTCAGTCGTGCTTACACCCACCAACAAGTCAGGACTAGACAGGCTAGTTACGCACAACAAACCATGCGTGTTTTAGACATGGGTGATTTTGAATATATCTACAGCGACAAAATTGCTGCAGACCCTGTAGCGGTGAAAATAGTTGATGACGCACTTGATGCTATAAAATTAGCTTACACAGGTTTAATCAACATGGGCCATGCAGTTGAAGATGCTAGAGGTGTTCTGCCTACAAACATATCAACCAACATAGTTTGCAAATTCAATTTGCGTACGTTCGTCGAACTTGCCAAGGCGAGGACAGGTGGTCGCACGCAAGGAGAGTATCAAAAGGTGTTGAACGGCATGGTTGATGAAGTTTTGGCTGTTCACCCATGGGCTGAAAAGTTTTTGTTTCAACAAGGCAGAGATTATTTCGCTGAGATTGAAGCATTCGCTGAAGAACAATATGGTGGAGATTTGCTAGCTAAAGGCAAACTGTTGAAAATCGTTGATAAGATGCGTAAAGAGGAGAAGAAGAAATGAGTTATATAATCCTCGATCTCGACAATACCATTTCCGACGATCATTGGAGAATATCTGAAATAGCTTGGGATCAATCTGACCCAACTTGGAAATACAACGCTTATCATTTGCTTGCTGGCTTTGACAAAAGTGCTAATGAACACATTTGGAAAGATAGGTATGAAGACGTTGCAATTTTCACAGCGAGACCAGAGTTTTATGCTCCGATAACTGAGCAATGGTTGAAACAAATCGGCCTTGATGTTTGTTGTCTTTTTATGAGACCTAACGGCAATCATTCTAATTCACCTGAGCTGAAAAGGATGCAACTAGAGCTATTCTATCAAAAGATGAAAGTAACGAGTGAAGATGTTGCCTTTGCTTACGATGACCGTCAAGATGTCTGTGACATGTATATTGCAAATGGAATCAATGCTCATTGCATATCGATTCACCAATTAGATGCTACTAAAAAACCAAAGCTAAGGATAGTTAAATGATTGAATTCAAAGATGCCGGATCTATCCTCGTCGAAATGGGAGAAACATTTCGTGAAAGGAACAAAGTTTATGGAGACAATTACAAAAGAGTTGGCGAAGTTATGAATGCTTTGTTCCCTGATGGTGTAGAATTGAAAACAGTTGAGGACTACAACATCTGGCACTTGTTTGAATTGATGATAGTAAAATTAACTCGTTTCACAAATAGTAATTTAACTCATGAAGACAGCATACATGATGCCGCAGTTTATGCAGCAATGGTGGAGTCTTTGATTAATGGAAAAGGAAGAGAAAAATGAGCAAGATATTGGTGACTGGGTCTGCAAAAGGTTTGGGCAAAGCTATATATGAAGCTTTAGAAAAAGAAAATCATGAAGTCATAGGTTATGACCGTAACTACGGTCAAGATGTTGTTGAGCCAACTTTAGCTTGTGAAAAGTTAGATGTTTTGATAAACTGTGCAGGGATAAACTTGATAGATTGGCTGGAAAATTTCACTGATGAAGCTTGGGATCAAGTAATAAACGTCAATGCTAAAGGCATTTTCAAAATGGTTCAAGCTTACTTGCCTATGTTGAAAGAAAGCAAAGGCACTGTTTTGAACATCGTGAGCAATGCATCTCACATGCCAATGACTTGCTCTTTAGCTTACAATGCTTCTAAAGGTGCGGCACATATAATGACGTTGCAATTAGCTCGTGAGCTAACAAAGAAATACGGCATAACTGTTTTCGGAATAGCTCCTAACAAATTGAAAAACACAGGAATGAGTGCTGCAATTGATGATCAAGTTGTAGCAACTCGTGGTTGGACTAAAGAATACGCTCAGGAGTATCAGCTTCAAGGTCTTTTGTGTGGGGAAGAAACACCACCCGAAAAAGTAGCTGAGTTCATAGCTTTTTTGTTGCAGTCAAAAGATCATCACAAGCACCTTACTGGGTGCATTTTACCTTATGGAGCCTGACATGTTGAATTTTAAAATAGAGCAAATAGCTATTGCGCCTGCAAATGTCGAACAAGCAAGGAAGTTGTTGGAGGAAATGGGAGCAATTGATTGGGTTGAGGACACAGTTGTTGCTTCTGGCAAGGTGTTTGGCAAAAAAGGTGAAAACAAAGCTGATCTTAATTTTAATTATGACCTGATTGAAGGCAAAGAGTTTGAAATATTAAATTACAAAGAGGGCAACAATTGGGTAGACACTCTCGGTCGTGGCAGGAACACCGTCAGTCATTTAGGTATGCATTGTTCCGGCAAAGAATTGATAGGCTGGCGTAAATTTTTCGCTGAAAGGAATATACCTGTAGCGCAAGAGGTAAAGACTCAATCGCACACCAACCCTGTGATAGCAGGAAAAAGATCTTACAATTATGTTATCTTTGACACTAAACAAATTTTAGGTGTTGACTTGAAATTCATAGTTAGGATTGAAAAGGAATGAAAATAGCAATATTCGATGTTGAAACCACAGGACTATTGATGCCTTCTGTTGCTCCAATTGAAAAGCAACCGCATATAATTGAACTCGGTGGACTCGTCGTTGACGAAAATGGAGAAATCAGGGAGTTGAGTCAACTCCTCGATCCTCAAGTAGAATTAGAACAGGTGATAACAAAGATAACTGGGATCAAACCGGAAGATTTGCAAAACAAACCAACATTTGAAGAGTTTTTGCCTCAGTTGAGAGAGTTTTTCGATGGCACAGACGTTTTCATGGCGCATAATGCTCCATTTGACAGTGGAGTTTTGAGGTGTGAACTTGAAAGACTTTCGGCAGATTTCCCTTGGCCTGAAGAAATAATTTGCACTGTGCAAGAATACACACCACAATTTGGTCATAGACCGAAAATGACAGAGCTTTATGAAAAGGTCATGGGCAAACCTTTGTTGCAAACTCACAGAGCACTTGATGACGTTCGCGCACTGTATGAGTGCACTAAAGAAGATGGTTTCTTGAACATGTTGTTTGGAATAGGAAATGATTCAGCTTAAAATAAAAACAGAGTATTCTTTCGGGCAGACATTTGCACCTTTGAACAAGGTGATTGAACGTCTAAAATCTATCGGTTGTACTGCAGCAGGGATCGTTGACAATTCAACTTGGGGACACGTAGCTTGGTACAATGCTTGCAAGAAAGCAGACATCAACCCGATGTTGGGTGTTGAGTGTGTAGTTTCTGATGATGAAACAACTCCTAAAATGTGGTTCTTAGCAAAGAATGAACAAGGTCTGAGCGAATTATACAGGATGAAAAGCAAGAGCCATCAGCAGACCATTAAAACTAGGGTAGGAGCACTTCCTAGGCTTTACTCTCATGACGTTCTAGGGATGACGGAAAACATTATTAAATTTGCTGGCGAAGTGGTTAATGGAGAGTTTTTGAAAGAAGTCAATGCCGTCATTGATTTGAATCCTGCCAGCAGGATTTTAAACATGAAGAAAAAGCAAATAGCAAAAAGTTATGATTTGAAAGTTGTCAGCACTTCAGACAATGCATATTCATTTCCAGAAGACAAAGAGACATTTGAATTAGCTTCAAGAGCAGGTTTGAAAGCCAGCGAACAACATTTGTTAGAAGAGTTAGAAAATCAATCGGTGGCAAAGACAATAGCAAATGAATGCAAAAATTTAACTTTGCCTCAGGCTCCTATGGTTCGCTCCAAAGGCAGTTTAGAGGGAATGTGCAGGGACGGCATAAAATTTAGGGAAATGAAATGGAATAAAGAATATGAAGAAAGGTTGAATTACGAACTAGACTTGATCAAGTTGAAAGATTACGAGAGTTATTTTGTGGTTGTAGCAGAAATGGTTCATTACGCCAAAAAGCACATGCTGGTTGGTCCATCAAGAGGATCTGCGGCAGGATCGTTAGTTTGTTATTTGTCTAGGATAACAGAAATAGATCCTATACCTGCAAAATTGTATTTTGAAAGATTCATAGATATCAGTCGCACAGACTTGCCTGACATAGATTTAGATTTTCCAGACAACAAAAGACAAATGGTTTTTGATTACATGTCTGGAAAATACGGGGTTGAAAATGTTGCTCACATAGGGACGATCGGTCAGTTCAGACCAAGGTCAGCACTCATACAAGTTTGCAAGAGCCTGAACATACCGCCACAAGCTACTGGCGCAGTGAAAGTTGCCATGATAGAAAGGTCATCAGCTGACTCAAGAGCAAACAATTGTCTTGAGGACACGTTCAATGAAACAGCTCCTGGAAAAGAGTTCATCAAACAATACCCACAGGCAAAAAGCGCAATGTTGTTAGAAGGTCACGCTTCACACTCTGGTGTTCATGCCGCAGGTTTGTTAGTTTGCAATGATGAAATAACTAATTACGCTACTGTTGATGCAGATGGTATAGCACACATCGAAAAAGGTGCTGCAGAACAACTGGGTCTTTTGAAGATTGATGTTTTAGGATTGCGCACATTGGGCGTGCTTGAAGATAGCGGTTTAAACATAGATTGGTATGGCTTGAAATTTGACGACAAATCTACATTTGACGTTTTTAATCAAGGAAGACTTTGTGGTATTTTCCAATTCGAGGGAAATGCTTTGAGAGCAATCAGCAGAGACATAGAGTTTAAGACATTGACCGAAGTCGATGCTGTGACAGCACTTGCTCGTCCTGGACCATTTGGCGGAGGTGTTACTGAAAAATATGTGAATCGAAAAAATGGAGAAAAATACAAATCTATCCATCCGTTGGTTGAAGAGCACATGAAAGACACTTATGGGTTGCCTGTTTATCAAGAGCAAACACTTGCCATTGTCCGTGAGATCGGAAAATTTGATTGGGCAGAGACTTCCACAATAAGAAAAGCCATGAGCAAAAGGATGGGTGTTGAATTCTTTGACACTTATTGGGAAAAATTCAAACAAGGAGCAGAAAGTCAAGGCATAAGTGAAATAGAAGCTAGAGAAACATGGGACACTATTAACGCCATGGGTGCTTGGCAAATGAACAAAGCACACACACACAGTTATGCAGTTATAAGTTATTGGACAGCTTATTTGAAAGCGCATCACCCATTAGAGTTTGCTGCAGCAAATTTGCGCAACGCAAAAGACGAGGACAGCGCAGTAGAGTTGTTGCGTGAAATGGTCAGAGAAGGAATTCAATACGTTCATTTTGATTTGGAAAAGAGCGAAGAAAATTGGTGCGTGAAAGAAGGAAAATTGTATGGTGGTTTCACTTCTTTGAAAGGCATAGGAGACAGCAAAGCAAGCAAGTTGATTGAAGCTAGAAATCAAGGCACTTTGACAGACAAACAGAAAGAGGATATAGAAAAAGCTAGCAATGCATTTTACGACATTTTTCCTTTCCACACTAATTATCCGCATCTTTACGAAAGTCCTCAAGAAAATGGCATTGCCAGTCCTGTTATTGAGATAAAAGATTTAGAAAACATCCCTCATCGTGAAGAGCGTGTGTTTTTAGGTGAGATGATATACAAGAATGCACGAAACTACAACGAAGAGGTTAATGTTAAGAAACGTGGTGGTAAAATAGGTTATGGGCCATTAGAGTTTGTTGACGTAAGATTGAGAGACGACAGCGGACAAATAGGTGGTAGGATTGGAAGATTTGATTTTGAAAGGTGTGGTCGTGAGTTGTTAGAAAGAGTTCCTGAAGGTGCTCAACTTCTAGTCCGTGCAAAGTTCTTCAACGATATACGATTTGCCTTTATTACGAAATGGAAACGTATTGATGCCAGAGAGCAATGATTACAAAGTTTTGAAAAAGAATTTGCCGACAGGCAATGATCGATTAGACAGAGTAGAAAATTTCGTCGTGGCCGGAATGCCTGATGTAAACTTTTGCAGTGGAGGAAAAGAGTCTTGGATAGAACAAAAATCTCCTATAGAGCCAAAAAGACAATCAACCAAATTGTTTGGGTCTAATCATAAAATATCACAAGACCAAAAGAATTGGTTTTTGAGACAGATGAAAGCTGAAGGCAACGCATACTTTTTGATCGTTACAAATAAACAATGGATGTTAGTTGGTGGGGAGCACGCTGACGAAATAAACGAAATGACTACAGAAGAAATTGCAAACATATGTTTGTGGAAAACTAAGAAACCAGTTAAGGAAAAAGAAGCATGGAAAAATTTGCGCAACATTCTAAATTTAAAACAAAACCCTACAGACACCAAATAGAGTGCTTGAATGCATTCGGCAGGAAAAAGTATTTCGCTTTGTTGGCTGAGATGGGCACAGGCAAAACTTGGATAATAATAAATAATGCAGCAGAGCTTTGGTCTAGCGGTGACTGCGATGGCTTGCTTGTTTTTGCACCGAATGGTGTTCACTCTAATTGGACTAGGCTAGAATTGCCCAAACACATGCCAGACTGGGTGCGGTACAAATCTGCTGCATGGTCAGCTTCTCCTCGCAAAAAAGAAAAAGAAGAGCTAGAACAATTAGACGATTGTGAAGACGGCACTTTGAAAATACTAACCATGAATTGGGAAGCACTACAAACAGTTAAAGGTGTTAAGAAAGCAGAAAAATTTTTAGAGGATTGTGAAGATGCTATGATTGTTTGCGATGAAAGTGATAGCGTAAAGAATCCTACCGCCAAGAGAACTAAAAATTTGATGAAACTAAAACATTTGTGTGCTTGGAGAAGAATTATGTCTGGCACACCTATCAACAATTCACCTTTCGATGCGTTCAGTCAATTTAGCTTTTTGCATGGAGACATATTAGAAACGACTAGTTTTTACGCTTTTAAATCAGAATATGCTGAAATGTTGCAAGGCAACAATCCTCTTTTGCAACACATCAAACAAAGAACTGGTGGCAGAGGCCAACCACAAGTTGTAGTGAAAGGTGTTGGCGGAAGACCTAAATACAAAAATTTAGACAAACTTTCTGGCTTAATAGCTCCGCACAGTTTCAGAGTTTTGAAAAAAGATTGTTTAGATTTGCCTGAAAAAATTTACAAAACTTTAGTGTTTGATTTGACGCCAGAGCAAACTAAAGTTTACAAAAAAGCTGAAGACGAATGCCGTATAGTTTTTGAAAATGAAGAAACGCCATTCACAAAGTTAGTTGCTGTCACTAAACTTGCGCAAATAACTTCAGGATACTACATTCATCCTCTCGCGGAAAATCCTGTCAGGATTGAAGGCAAAAATCCAAAACTAGAAATGCTCGTCGATCGTGTAAAAAAGATAGTTGAATCAGGCGAAAAAGTAATTGTTTGGGCACGTTACCGTATAGAAATTGAAGACATCGTGCAGGCTTTGAAATTAGCGAAAATTGAAACTGTAGAATATCACGGTGGTGTCAACAAAGATAATCGCACTGAAACTATTGAATCATTTGAAAACGGTGATGCTAATGTTTTTGTTGGCAATCAACAAGCAGGAGGAACAGGCATAACTTTAGTTGCTGCAAGCTACGTCATATACTTTAGCAACAATTTTAGTTTGAGAGATCGTTTGCAATCTGAAGATCGAGCGCACAGGATAGGTCAATTGAAAAATGTAACTTATATAAACATTGCTGCAAAAGGCACTATAGATATGTCAGTTATAGGATCTTTGATGAATAAAAAAGACGTGGCAGAACAAATAGTTAACGAAGGTTTGAATTTATTTTCAAAATAAGTGTTGCCTTAATTGAAAGCTTCAACGATACTACAATCATAACTTAAACAACTTAGAAAGAAATTGACATGAATGCTTTAGAAAACATCAACGAAATCGGCGGTAACTTCCTCGGAGATTTAGTTCCACGCATTGAGGCGCGGATCTTTGAAAACAAATCTAGTGTAAAAACTTATGCCTCTTATGACCGTGCAACTGCCGTTGCTGAAAAAGAAGGCGATGATTTTGACAAATTCAATAACGTAAACATCGGCATGAAACATTTAATTGTAAAATTGCCCTCTTCAGGACGATATGCCCCAGTGTTTATGTTGAATGATTACATGACACGATTGCAAAATGGAACTTATATGTGCTTTTTTGCAGGACGCGGATTCTTTTGCATTTAACTCAATAGAGGCTACGGCCTCATTTTTATGATTGGAAAAATAAAATGGCTCACGAATTAGACATGACTAACAATCGCGCTAACATGGCTTATGTTGGTGACAAACCTTGGCACGGACTTGGTCAAGAATTAACTTACAATGCCCCAATTGAAACTTGGGAAAAAGAAGCTGGCATGGATTGGAAGATCGATGTGGCCTCTGTCGAGTTCACTAATTTCGACGGTGAAACCAAACAATTCAAAAACAGATTTGCTCTTTATCGCAGTGACAATGATGAAGGTCTTGGCATCGTTTCTCCCAACTACAAAGTAGTGCAACCTAAACAAGCACTAGAGTTTTTCCGAGATTTGATTTCTGAAAAAGAATATCAACTAGAAACTGCCGGATGCTTGTTCGGTGGCCGAAAGTTTTGGGCTTTAGCAAAAGCTGGCGAAGAGTTCACAATACATGGTCAAGACGCCATTGCACCGTATCTTCTGATGGCTTCCAGTTGTGACGGCTCCTCTGCCACCTCTGTTCATTTAACTAGCGTGCGTGTGGTTTGCAATAATACATTGAGATTGTCCATCGGCGAAAATGGTGCCAATGCACTTATCAGAGTTCCTCATTCAGCGATCTTCGATGCTACTTCAGTGAAAGAACAACTTGGTGTTGTTGAAGAAACTTGGGACAATTTTGTAGACAACGTATACAAATTGTCCCAATTGAAAATAGATCGAGATTGGGCCATCGATGTTGTTGCTCAAGAGTTGAAAGACGATTGGAAAGACAAAAACGGTGAAGAGCTTGTCGGCAACGAAAAGCTAGATTCATCAACAGCGTTGAAAAGAATTTTTCAACTTTATGATGGCGAGAGCCTAGGCAATGACTTCAAGTCATCAAAAGGTACAGCATGGGGTTTAGTTAATGCTGTGACTCAATACTACGATCATGAGTCTGGCTCCAAGAATGACGACAAAAGTCGAGCATTCGAAAGAGCTCACCTTACTGACAATGCTTCTTTGAAAGTGAAAATAACAAATCGCTTTTTAGAATCTGCATAAAAACTTCAACAGAAAGAGAGCCATCTGTAACAGGTGGCTCTTTCCGAGGAGAAAATCAAATGAAGTATGTTTTAGGATTCATAGGTTTTGGCTTGCTAATTGTAGTATTTGGATATGCAGGCAAGTGCGACATGGAGATGGAATTAAACAGAGACAAACAATATTGCAAAATGACCGAAATTTGGCAATCAGATAAAGCTCTAGGAATTCCAGCTGAGCAAAGAAGAGGATGGCCTCCATACGATCAATCTATAGTTTGTGAGTGGTGAAATGATAGATATGATAGCAATCGGCACATCTATAATTTGCTTGGCTCAAAATATTTATTTTGAAGCAAGAGACCAACCAACAGTCGGTCAAATGGCTGTTTCTTCAGTTGTTTTAAATAGAGTGCATGACGATCGTTGGCCAAACACAGTTTGTGATGTTGTCAAAGAAGGTCTGAAAAATTCTAATGGTTATCCCATAAAAGACAAATGTCAATTTTCTTGGTATTGCGATGGGGAATCAGACACCCCAAAAGATGCAAAAGCATGGAGAAAAGCAACAAGAGTAGCTGAAGAAATATTTTACTCTTATGGCATTTCTATAAATTTAACTGACAACGCTATGTTTTATCATAGCGTTGATGTAGAACCAAAATGGAACTATGAGTATGTAGTTACTATCGGTGATCATATATTTTACAAATGAGGTTATAATGATAGATTTGTTTTTGAGTTTCCTTTACATTTTGTCAATTATTTTTTGAAAGAAAACTCCCAGAGCTTGGTTGTTACGATGGCATTAAATACCCCAGCTCTGGGAGAATAACCGCATCATTGCGGTTAATCTTGTTTGTTTCTGTTGTTCCACAATTCAAATAATGTTTTTATTTTGTCCTCTATAACTTCTACTCTTCCATGCAATTTGGCAAGTATTATTATTAATCCAACCAAAGAAACTATGACTGGCCAAAATGCATTGAAAAAATCTAAAAAACTAGCTGATTCCATTTTACCTCTCAAGAATAGCTTCAGCGTTTCTTTTGGCTCGGTTAGGAACTTGATCCGCATAATTGCTGTCCAACAGCTCATCGTGCGCTTTAATCCATTCAGCGTTTTCCATAGCTTCAAGGAATTTAACAAATTTTTTCAACTTTGGCAACCCTAAATTGAATGCTAAATCGCACATTATTAACTGCCTTTCTTCTGACAAATTAGTCCACCATGAAAATGAATCATTTAATTCTGTCATCACTATAGCAATGTCAGTTTTCAAAATAAATTCTGCTTCTTCCATCGTTATACCTCGTTCATCTAAGCAACGACCGATACCAATAGTTAATTTGCCCACGGTGTCTTTATAGGGCATCAATTCGAAACCCTCTTCAAACTTCAACTTTTCTGTTAATTTTTTTATAAATGTCATTTTTTGCGCCCATAAAATTTAGCAACGCCTCGATAACCAAAGCTGGCTGCAACAATAACACCTAAAGAATATTGATACCACTCTGGCATTAATTTCAATTGATTGAATCCAATTTGAACAACGTCTTCACATCCTGGTATAAAACAAAGCACCAAAGGTATGCAAAAAATAATAGTCAAAAACTCGTCTTTCCATGAATGCGCAGACGCTTTTGCTTGCTCTATGTCCCAATCAATCTCGCCAGTTGCTTGTCTTTCTTTTATTATCGCTTCACTTTTTATTGTTACTATTTTAGCTTCTGTTTTAGCTTTTTTAGTTGCAACGTGTCCCTCGAGCCAAGTCCCTGCAAGATTTGCTATTGGACCAAGGAAACTTCCGATCATTTTTTATTCGCCCATGTGCTAAAACCCATGTATGCTCCACAAAGACTAGCTAAAGCAAAATACATTGAAGAAATTAAACCACTTAATGATTTAACTCTTTCTTCTCCAATGATAGGAGTGCACAAAATTATTGTTATGAAAACCATCAAAACGAAAGCACAAATTGCCATGTACCTTTGAGTTTGTTGTTTGTCGCTTTGATTGCTAGCTTGCAACTCTTCAATGCTTATTTTGCCGTCTCCATCAAAATCTCTTGTTGGATTCATCAGTTGGAAACCATCATCAATACAGCGAGGCATAAAAATGTTGCAGCAAATAAAATAACTATTTGAACAAACAACTTTTGATTTCCAATCCATTCGTGCATTCTGTCAAAAATTTTTCTCATCATTATTCCCTTATTCCTGCAGCCCATAAATCTGGATACTGACTTTTAAATGATCTTTCTCTTTCGCTTAAATTACTATCTTCTTCTGTAACTTCTGTTGTCACTGTTTCTTGAGCTAAACCTGCGTCGAACAACGTTGGAGTTTCTTTAATCATCCTTTGTTGTTCTTCAGTAAACTCACCTTCAGTGTCTCCGCTGACGTCAACCCCAATTTCTGATTCTGTTTCAACTGTCGTTTCTGGTGCAGAAAGACCTTGTTGTAAAGTAGGCATAACTTGCGCACCACCAACGATTTCGGTTGTTTCTCTGACATTCAATTGTTTTTGTTTTGGTTTCAATTTCGTTGCATAATCTTCGACCAATTCGATTGTTGCTGCAAATTTACTAGGGTCAGACTCTGTCAACATTTCAGCTACTCTAGCCATCATTTTTTTAGACATTGCGTTCTTTTTCAAAAACATTCTTATGGTTTCCATGAAACCGGTTCCTCCAATGCCCATTGCGCTGAAACCTAATTCTACGACACCAGAGTCTCCTTGTATATTTTCTTGACCAGCTCTAGTTTTACCAGTTTTAGACCCTCCTAAAATCTCGCTTTGTTTTTTGAACATGTCAGACTCTCTCAAAAGAGCATTTTCGAAAAGTTTTAAACCCTCTTCTCCTAAGTTAGGATACAAGATTTGAAGCCTGTTTTTCATGTCTGTAGAGCCTATTATCCTTGCAGCGAAATTTGCTTCGTTATTTGGTTTGGTTATTGTATTCATCAAATTCCTAGTTGCACCAATGATGTAAGCGTCTACTTCTCCTTCACTCATTTCCCCTAATTTGCGTGCGAGTTTTTCAGGAGCAATTGAAGAAAATTCTTTTATTCCTTCTTCCATAGCATCAAGAACTTCTTTGTCTCCTTGGTAGACTTTTCTTGCTGCTTTGTAATCAGGGACTAAAGCATCCACTCTGTCTATTATTGCTGTTTTTAACTCTCGAACTGCATTTGCTTCTGCACCTCCTAATGCACCTTTTCCATCAAAGCCTCTTCTTATCAAATCATCTAGCCCTCTTTTCATGTAATCTACCGTACGAACGTCGATCATTTGTCCACCTTCAACGTCTAAAACATTCATGTCTTCAAAAGGTCTTCCTGCCAACCTTGCTGCATCTCTTTGTGCTTCTGCAATGTCTTCACCTCTTTTTAATGCAGCTTTTGCGTATTTGCTATTTCTCAAAATGTCTAACAATTCTGGGTCATCTATCACGCCATAAGAGTATGCTTTTTTGTAAGCTGTGTCAGCACCTTTTCTTAATTTTTCTATCAATCTATCTTCTTCAGCGTAATAATTTCTGTCGGTGAATGCTTTTTCTATTTGTCTTGTAATACGACCTTTAGTGTCTTTTTTAACTTGACCAATTGTAGAGTCTATGATAGAACCAGCTTCCCCAAAAGGATCTGCTGATCCTACTACGTTTGCCAAACCTGATGTTGCATAATTGTAATCAGCAATTGAAGAGGGAACGTCCATTTCCACGTCAGAAGCATAACGTCGCATAACATCTTCTGGAGTTCCACCTTGTACTGAAATAGCATCGTAAATTTTTCTTAATGCTGCATTGTCTACATAAGCTCCTGAAGAACTTAATCGATCTTTCAAATAGTTATAAGCTATTTTTGCTCCTCTGCCAGCCACAGGAAGTGCAGCACCAATGCCTAGTCCAAACCCTGCACCTGTTAAAGCACCAGTTGTTCTTTCACCTTCGTCAGCTGATCCAGCTCCGGCAAAAGCACCGCTGGCTCCTCCGACGGCTGTTCCTCTACCAACAGGATTTTTCATAAATTTTGTTAATTTAGGCGCATATCTTCCTGCCATTCGACCTGCGTTTGCCAAAGCACCAGCTGTGCTTGCCCCACCAGTGAATGGTGTTGCTAAAAGAGCACCAACTGTAGGTAAAAATCCTCCTGCAAGTTCTAATCCGAATGACAATCCAGAATTTTCTTCAGCATATTTATCATATGATTTATTTATTTTAGCTAACTCTTGCGCGTAAGTTTCATCACCACTAAACGATCTTAGTTTAGCTTCAATTTCGTCTCCCCAACCCATAGCAAGACCCTGCCCGAAAAGAGCACGGGCTGTGTTCGTGTAATAATTATCGTCTGCCATCTATGTCTCCCTCCTAACGTAATCGCCACTCTTTATAAGTCTTCGTCTTTCTTGTAATTTTCGCCTAACATTTACCAACGCTCTTGCTGCTTCTGTTATGATTTCACCTCTTTCTTTAACACTTTTTGTTCCTAGACCTTGAACTTTTATCAAAATCGCTCGTTCACCTTCAGTGATGTTGCCACCAAAAGTTAATTTCAATACTCTCAAGGCTCCTTTTGTTAACAAATTCTCTAGCCTTTCACTCATTCTATATTTTTCGTCGTTAGGAGCATAAACACCTTTTGCAAATTTAGCTGCAACGTCTGTCCAAGAATCTCCATAGGCTTTAGGATTTATTTTCAATGCTTCATTCAAATTGCTCAAACTTTCGTTGACAGCGTCTAATTTGGTGTCAGCTTCGACCAGTTGAGTTATTTCAGGATTGGTCAACCTGCCAGCGTTTGCTTTCATCGCCTCCATTTCTAGTTTTCTTATTGCTTGCTCTTCAGCGTAATATTTTTGCACAAACTCGTTGTATTCTGAGGTGCCTCTTTGTAATCCCATATCTTTAGCAGTTTTAGCTGCTGTAGTTAATGGTTTGTTTTCATCGAATGCTCGTCCTTCGCGGAGAACCATTAAATCGTATTCTTTGTCTCTTTGAAATTTTTTGTGTTCGTCGATCAACTCTCTGTAATAATTTCTGGTGTTTCTTATTTCATCTCTTTTCTCTTTGGCTAAACCAGAAGTTTGAGCCATAGATTTTTCCAAAGTGTCCAAGCCATATTTTGCTGCTTGTATTTTCAACGCATCGCCTTTGGCGCCAGATTGTCTTTTTTCTTTGCCGATTTCAGCAAATTCGTCAGCAGCACTTGCAACACTGCCCATGAAACTTCCATCTTTGCTTTCATTCAATGCTGCAGCAAGTCTGAACCATTGCTCTGATTCGCTTGGTCCGGCAGATTGACCTTCTGCAACATCTAACATCATTTTTTGGAATGCTGCTGTGTTTTCGCCAAATTGTTGTTGTTGTTGCGCTAATTTATTATCGTAAGCTGTTGGTGCCATTTCACCTTTTTCTAACATTTCTAAAATCAAACTTTCGTTTGTCGGCGCTTCGCCTGTGACAAGAGTTTCACTTATTTGACCTAACGTAGGAGCATCTATTTTTTTGGTTATGTCTACTATTATGCCTGCATTTTGTATTGAAGTTTCATCATCTTTAGTGTTGCTTAATTTTGTAGCAAAATCTCCTAAATCGTGTGGCCCACCATGACGATACCCTTTAACCTCACCGCCTGTTTTGTAGAATTTTCTTCCCTCTTGAAATCCGTGATCAACAAAATGAGTTTTAGCTGCATTAGCTACATAATTATTTAGAGTTTCCATTTGTTCAGGCGTTGCTGTTGGTCCTTTGGGCAACGCTAAATATTCTGGTCTAGCCATAATATTATCAAAAACATCTAGATTTTTAGAAAGATAAGAACCGTATGAAGGAAGAGTATTGCTTGCAGGAGCAAATGGGTCTACATTGCGTGCGTCTTCTATTGTCAATATGGTTTCGTCTGGCAGTGGATTAGCTATATTAGCTAAAATTTGTTCTTGTTGATTGAGAAATTGAAGAAAATTATCAGTAACTTCTCCATCTACTACTGGAGGATTATCAGGATCAAACCA
>JGI24006J15134_10000222_pt1 | contig 39506 bp, 52 predicted proteins | sample LinPmetageLP53_FD_15134 | JGI IMG/M metagenome (IMG submission 15134)
CGACCCCCGCAAGCTGTGAGGTCTTTGATTATCTAGAATGTTGGAACATGGAGGATGTATGTTGTTGACTAGGGTTGTTCAAGTTGTGTTGTTAAGTGGTGTATTGTTTGGTTTGGTTATGACAGTGAAAGTATTTGTTGATGATATAAGGAGATGATATGTATGAAAGATATGAAGNATGAAACCTATAACGGATGGACTAACCGTGAGACTTGGGCATGGAATCTGCTCGTGTCGAACGACCAGTACCTAGAGGAGCATTTCGTAGAGGTGCTTGTTGCTCAGCGTAGGGAGTTGGAGAAGCAGTCGGTTGGTGACTTGCGTGCCACGAAGTACCGGGTGGGTGACTGGTTGCAGAACGCCTTTGACGAGTTGATCTACGACTTTCAAGATAACGATGGGCATGAGTCTGAACTTGTGCTTAGGCGTGAGATTGGTTCGCTGTGGCGCATCAACTGGAGCGAGATCGGTGAGCATTACATGGTGATGATGGACGAAACGGGAGAATGATATGTACTGGTTGCTACGAATGAAGATGGCTGTGCGTTATACCCGCTTGATTGGAAGGGAAGGATGGCAATGGTAAGTAAGATGACTGAAGAAATTGCTGGACCACAAGGTACCTTTGGTAAAGGTGAACCTACTTGGGTGGGTTTGGTATCACCTTTGATGATTCAAGTATGGATCAGTGCTCCAACTGGGGATTCAAGTGACTCGATCATTTGTAATATCCCATGTAAGAGTGCGATACAAGCGTTGAATCTTATTGAGTTATGGAATGAAAGATGGGGATTGGAAGTATGAACGTTGATGATGTGTTGGCTGCGCATGAAGACAAGTTGTTGAATGAGTATGTTGGTAGTGAAGATGAGTATGACATCAAGAAGGATGAAGCGTATGATGATTTGTTTAATTTTGTTTACAACATGCCTGTAAATGTTTGGTATGATGACTTAACTGAAACTACTCAAAAGATTTTAGATGCGTATCTTGGTGATCTTATTTCTGAACTGATACCTAAATATATGGAGGGTACTTTAAATGTGCAGTAGTTATCAGGTTGATTACGACAAGATTGTTCGGGCTAAGCGTGATGCTAGGCATCGTGCTAAGCGTGAAGACTTGCTTTCACAAGATAGAGATCAGCAGATCTATAATTTAATTAATGCGTTGAAGAAAACTAAGCAGAATAAAAAGTGGCGGCTACTGCGCGACAGAAAACTGCGTAGTGCGGCTGCTGGTGGACGTAGAAGGAAACAATAATGGCTTACATCGCACATGATGACAACATGACAGTAATCATATTAGATAATGATGAGACTAGCGGGTTGGTTGATTTGCTTTGTGATCATCCAACTCTTTGTGAAGATTACCAAATGTTAGATGAACTTACCGATAAATTACTAGGAATGGAATAGCATAATGACTGTTGAAGTTACATATAATATTAGAAAAGATGTTGACTGTGGTTACGTTAACAGTTCAGGACATATCACAGTAGATAATATCAGAGTTGGTGCAAGTGATATGAATGAGTTGGTAACCGTTGGGCGTGCTCAGTTTGCAGGAGGTTATTTCTTTTACTTCGGAGACATAACTGTGTATATGAGTGACCAAATGGCTTACGATTTGAATCAACAATTAGACCATGAAGTACAAGATCAACTACGTGAAGGAGATGGATTAAATGCAGAAGAAGGATAAAGCGCCTGATATTAGTGAAGTGTTTCGTTTTCCTGTAGAAGAAATGTCATGGAGAACCATGAAAGATATTCTTGATGACATAGAAAAAGCTGCTACTAATTGTATACACGATGGAATACATGGCTGGAGTGGTAAGTCTTTAGTAGATTCTAAAAAAGCAGCCTTGGATTATTTGTTGTTGTCTTACAATTATCTAGATCGTTGGTGTGAGGGACGCATAGAACGTATGGAAGCGGAACCTTTCTAATGAGTATAGTTAATGGTGGTGACAGCAGGTTGATAGTTAAAGTTACCAATAGAGTGAGGCCTGCTGGTAGGGTATGCGACAANGCAATATGGGAAAGTAAAAGTTTATGGGATGATATTAAAAGAGACACGAACGGTTCACCTATAGTGTTGTGTCGTAAGGTTCCTCCTATTGCTGATTGCAAAGTAGTACTATCTAAATATAATACTGCTTCGACATGTGCTAAGTGTTTAGATAAAGTTCCATTGAAATATTTAGATCATGCATATTGAATGGGATGAAAAAGATTCCATGAATTATTGGGAGGTTGATGACATCCCAGAAGTTTTATTTGATACACCTAATGATTGTTTGTTCGATGATGATCTTGAAGAAAGAAGGTTACATGAATAGATTAGAAGCTAGACAGTTGCCTTTCATCATGGGTAGTAAGACTAGTTACGACGCAGCACAAAAGTTTACACAGTTCGCTGGTAGTAAACGTAATTTGATATGGCGTTGGTTGGCTGGTGTTGGTGTTGCCACTGACAAAGATATGCAAGAAGCATTACAAATGGATGGTAGTACTCAACGACCTAGAAGGTTGGAGTTGTTTAGAGACGGACATATAGTAGAAGCAGGTACAATTAAACAAGACAACGGTCGCATGGCTACGCTGTGGGCTGTCAATGAAGAAAGCGAAAGGATATTTTACAATGAGTAACGAATGGATTGGTTGGGGTAACCTGACTCGTGACCCGGAGTTGCGATACTTCGAGAATGGTTCATCGGTGTGTAACACTGGTGTTGCTATCAATAAGCAATGGACCGATAAGAATGGTCAGAAGCAAGAATCAGTTGAGTTCTTAGATCTATCCATCTGGGATAAGATGGGTGAGAATGTGGCTGAGTCGTTGGTTAAAGGTGATCGTGTTGTTGTTGTTGGCACGGTTAAGGTGCGTCGTGTTGAGCAAGAGGATGGATCGAAGCGACAGTTCGTTGAGATCAATGTCAAGGAGATAGGTGCGACGTTGCGTTGGGCTACTACTACAACCAGTAAGAATGAAAAGGTTGTTAGTAATAATGAATCAAGTTTCAAAGCACCAGCAGCCGCATCTGTTGATGCTTTCTAGTGAAGCGTCCTAAGCATGGGCTTGGCGAGTATCAGAATGGTTGCCGTTGTTCTACTTGTAAGACAGCGTACCAATCAAACTTAACTCGCCGAGCCAAGGCACGAAGAGAAGGACGTGAAAAAGTTAGGTCGTTGCCGTCAGTTACTAACACGTTGGTATACGACACGATGACACCTAAACAATTTAGAAGGTTGCGATATGGCGAGAGTTCAAATACCACATGAATTAAATCTAAGTAGTTGGTTGACTGATGCAAATTGTAAAGGGTTGTCTGTCAAGCAAGTGACCCCTGAAGTTTGTGCTGGTTGCGAAGTGTACCGTGAATGTGTTTGGACTGCATTGACAGCCGATGATCGTGTTGAACATGGCGCAATGTTTATACGTGGTGGCTTGACTGGTAATGCACGAGACACTATTTGGTTTAAGAAACAATATAGATCTAATAAGTTGGGTGCATATAAAGAAGCGATACGATTGTCTGAGAAGGTTAGGCTTGATGTCTCCGTACAAAAAGTTAAGTGATGTATCTAAGTTAGTGAATCAATTTGTTAGTTCAATGAATCATAAACCTTTTGATAGCACACGCGACAAGGCTCGGGTGTTGGCATTCACCAGTGCTTTACGCGATGTGTTGGTAGGTGTTGTAGATAAGAGGTTGCCAAAGATAACAGAACCTTCTATCAATTTTGAATTGACAGATGAAGAAAGAAAAACTTATCGAGAAGAAGGGCTTGCTGCTCTTCGTAAAATGAAAGGTAATTTAGATGATGGAGAGAATTGATAATACTAATTGGCGTGCGCATGACATGTTGAGTTCCCAAAACTCTGAATCAAATGCGTTGACTGTAATGGAAAAGGCTGATGCGTTGTTTGATGTTTACTATCCTCCTGCTTCGTGGAGCGATGGTGGGCATTCTCCTGTAGTTAGTAAAGGCAAGAACGCAGGTGTGCCTTTGTATAAGTGGGTAGTGCGTGCTGATAATAATGAACCGTTGGGTTTGCATTCAGGTACTTTTCCTGAGTCTGGTAGTTACAGGCATGTAGGTGAGATGGCTGAACAGATGTTTCCGAACAGCACTACGTCATGTACTTTGTTTGGTAACGGTGAGCGGATGGCGTTGACTCAGAACATTGGCGACAAGATTGATCTAGGCCAAGGCGATGTGATTCAACCATCGATCATGTGGATTAGTTCATTCAATGGACAGTGGTCAACTAGTGTGTATGATTTAGTTGGTCGTTTGTTCTGCGCTAATCAGTTGGTTGGGCAGACTCCATTGTTAAGTGTAAAGCATACGCTTAATCACGACATAACTTTTCAGCAGCGGACGCATGTACTTAATCATGCAATCGCTAATGCAGAAAGCATAAGTCGTATGGCAAGAGTGATGAAAGATCAAGCGTATACGGATGGTCAGTTTGCATCGTTGATTAAGTTTGTTGTTCCTCATCCAAAGTTTATTAAAGACAAGGATGGGTATGAAACCGACAAGATACATGCTCGTGCAGAAAAGACTATGCTTGCTAGGCGTGAAGCAATGACTGTTAAGTGGCGTGAAGAGTGCGAAGAGTTCGGCAACATTGCTCAAGTAAATGATATGTGGAGGTGGCATGGAAACAAATGGTTGGCTTATAACGCTGTTCAAGGTGCAGAGCAGCACAGTATCAATGCTAAATTCTTATCAACTAGTGCGGCTAGAGAGCAGTCGTTGACTAAAGCAGTTAATGGTAAGACTCCTTATGCTGAACGTGCATTAAAAGAATTGAGTTATCATGGCGCAGCGGCTTAACCCAGATCAACAGCACTGGCTTACGCATGAACACAGAAGTTCAAGTGTTAAAGAAAAATATCCGTGGCGTGAATGGTGTGATGGAAGTTGGTGGGTGATTGAAGAAGGTAGAGATTATACAGTTACTCAGAAAACATTTGAGAATACTGTGTACAGATTGAAACCTTATATAGGTAGGTGCAAGTTGACTAAACTATCAAGAGGTTCAGCGATTTCTGCACATCTAGGTTACAAGATAGGTTTCTTATTCAAATGTTTAGATGCTATAGAAAAGGAAGAAACAAATGACACATGTGATTTCAATTGAAGAAGTAAATATAGAATTAGATTACACAGAAATTTGGGATAATATAACTGACGGCGTTGATGACGCGGCTCGTGAAGCCGTTAATGATTATGCTTGGGATGCTGTAGCATCAGACGTTGAGCAGTATGTCAGTGATGCTTTGTCAGGTACATCTAGTAACACTGATGCAGTTGACATGATTCAACCGTTGTTAGAAGAATATGTGGAGCGTCAACGTGATGGTGCAGGCCTGTGTAAATTTGGTAAACTAATGGAAGAAGCTATACTTATAACAATTGAACGTGCTGCTCAAACACGAATTGAAATTCGTAAAGGGATTACACATGAGATTAGCAACTAGTGATACACGCCTGTTCGTACACCGCATAGCAGAACATTGGGCTGGTGGAACTAAAGCACCAAGCACCCCGGATGATATGCGATGGCGAGGTTCACAGGCTGGTATGTGTGCACGCAAGGTGGCATACGAAACACTAGGTGTAGACAAAACAGACCCACCTTCTACGGCAGACTACTGGCGTATGGGGTTGGGATCTGTCGTCCATGAATTGTTGAAGCCTGCTGTCGATGAGTGGCTAGCGTCTGATGATTCAGTAACTATTGAAGAGGAGATCTCTGTACAACTAGGTGAACATGGGTACGGGCATATTGATTTAGTTCTTCGTACTAAAGATGGCAAAACTATTGTGTTGGAATTAAAAACTATCAACGGCTTTGGTTACAAAATGTCTGTTGAAAAAGGTGAAGGTCCACGCCATTCTCATGTACTGCAAGGGGCTTTGTATGCTCATGCTTTGAATGCTGATTTGTTAGTCATCGGTTATCTATCGATGGAGAACATCAGTCCTAATCGTGCTAAGTCGCAGGGTATTGACGACATAGGCAGGTTCGCAACTGAATGGCATTTTACTCCAGATGAGTTTGTGCCGTTGGCTGAACAAGAGTCTGCAAGGTTGGCAGGTATTACTGATCAAGCACATAAATCCAAAGACGCAACAACTGTTGGTCGTCGCTTCTCACACTCTGATCCCGATGTTCCTTTTCCTGCGGAGATACAAGATCCTCGTACTGGTAGGTGGATGATGGACAATCAGTATGGCAAAGTGTGGCAATGCGGTTATTGTGACTATCAGACTCGTTGTATAACTGATATGGAGTAATGATATGAGCGAAGCTAGTGGCTATCTTTGTATGGATTGGGTGTACGATCAAGATTCTGAAGACGGCTATGAACCTATTGCCGGGCTAGGGTATTGGCAGGTACATGCAATTGTCGAAGCGTTGAAGCCGTATGTTAAGCAACGCGCTGCGAAGGTGTCGTACTTTAAAGCAAAGGGGGAAAAGAATCGTGGTACTGAGGTGTTGCAAGAGTCGTATGAATCGGCTGAAAGTGCGCTAGTATCCTTTGAAGAAGTACTGAATAAAATGCGTGATGCCTACAAAGAGGATGATAAATGAGAGCAGTAACACCGTTAAGTAATCTTGGTCGTGTCCCTGAACAAGGACGTATAAGGTTGGGTGTTAAAACTGAGCGTGCAATGAGAGCACTCGATACGTTTAGGTTTACTTCCGCTGATCACGATGCGATAGTTCAAGTTGCTGAACAGTACGGAGGTGAAGTTAAGAAGTGGATGCCTCCTCGTTCCAAGCAGCAACAATGGGAAGTTATTACTACAGCCAAAGAACTCAGAGTGTTTCTGCCTCCTGACAGCATCCATGTTTGGTATGAGCAATGGTCTGGGGGAGGTTGCCTTCGCCGCTGTGACGGAGTGACTGTCTCCATTCCCGTGAAGACTCCAGATGGCATGGACACTGACACTGAACCGTGTCTTTGTCAGGATGAGGCGGGTGCTCAGAAGTGTGCTCCGTATACACGATTGAATGTAATCCTTCCCGAGATTAGGTTTGGTGGGGTATGGAGGTTGGAGTCTAAAGGATGGAATGCTGCAAACGAAATGCCTTCGATGGCTATGATGTTGCAACAAATGCAAACTATAGGGTTGATAGAAGGCAGGTTGATTCTTGAATCTAGATCACGGGTATCAGGTGGTCAAACAAAACATTTTGTAGTTCCTCGTTTAGCAATGGATACTAGTCCTATAGAAATTTTAGCTGGTGGTGCAAAGGTCGGATCTTTGCAACAGGTTGTTGAGGCTCCAGAACTTGAATCAGCAAATCAAAGTGTTATTATTGATGCTGAGTTGGTTCAGGAGGTTGAAGGATGGGATACCCCCCCGGCTGGGGTAGCGGTGAGAATGAATCCGAACGGATCACCGAAGTATCTTCCAGCATAAAAGTATATAAGACGATGTTAAGATGTGGTTGTCTATCATGTGGAGATGAATGGATGTCTTATACTATTCCTAAGTACTGCGGTGTGTGCCGTGGCAAAGCCTACTATTATTAATGGCTAACATTTATGGTAAAGGAGACAAGGGTAAAGCAACACGACTACATGCTTTGATTGTAAGAGACTTTGGTAAGTGTATGAAATGTAATGCAGTTGATGCTTTACAGTGTGCTCATATTATTAGCCGTAAGTATTCATGGACTCGTACTGATTTAGATAATGCATTTTGTTTGTGCGCGTCATGCCATATGTATTTTACTGATAATCCTGTTGAGTTTGGACAGTTTACTATCGACCAGATAGGTGAAGAGAACTATGATCTACTATTAGAGAAGCGTAGATCAATAGCAAAGTTTGATTGGTCTGTTGAAGCACAACGATTACACGATATTGCTAAGGAGCGAGGGTTAATTTAATGGATGATGATTTTGATATGAGTGAAGCAGCAAACCTTATGCTTGATCCTGCGTCAAGAACATGGAAGTTGGAAGTAATAGGATCTGCCTCATTCATTCTTCATTTTATGTTAGATAACGGAGACAATAGTTTGACTAAAAAATTGTGGGATGAAGCAAAGTTTGATCAGCTTATTACTTATGATCTTGGTGAGTTAAATGAATTCTGATAAAGGTAGATCAAAAGATTATGTGATGTGTTGGAACTGCAATGGAAGAGTTCAGAAGAAACTTTTAAAGCCTGATAGGTACGATGGTACGTGTCCGTTGTGTGAGGCTGAAGGATTAAACGAAGACTAAATGGTAAAGGTTTGGATCGATCAAGACCTTTGTACGGGTGATGGGATTTGTGTTGAGATTTGCCCGTCAGTGTTTGACATGCACGAAGATGGTTTAGCGTATGTCAAAGAAGCAAACTGGCCTACATTGTATGGGCCTGATGGTAGCCCACGAGGTGAACCCGTCTACCAAATGGCAGAAGGACTTGCAGTAGTACCTGAAGGAGATGTTGATGCTGCTATCGAAGCAGCCGAAGAGTGTCCCGGTGAATGTATTTTTATTGAAGTTAATTAAACAAGGATACTTGTCTGCCAGAGGATTCCCTTGTCAGGTACGTTGATCCATAGCGCCTGCTGTGGGGCTTCGTAAGCAAAGTTACCTATGGCTGCGTACTCATCGTAACCTTTGAGGCTGCCGTTCAACAGGAAGCCTGAGGACGGGGCCATGATCAACTGGTGGAAGTGACCTAGTACCATGTAATCAAAGTCTGCGTTGTTGCGTTTGCGTGCGACTAGACGCATGAGTGGAGGCCAGATACCACCGATACCACCGCCGCCTTTGGCTTGATCTCCATGCGTCAGTAGATAGGTGGTGTCTTGCACATCTACCAATAAGTCAGCGCCTGTTGCTACGTCGAACGTAACCTTTTTGTTGTCTCTAAATTGTTGTTCAAGGCTTTGAGATAAGAACCAATCGAAGTTATCTCTGACTCGCAACTTATGTCTTGGCTTACGGCTACGTCGCCCGTGATTACCTACCACACATGGCACATGTACGTACTTGAAGTGTTCGGCTAGAAGGTTGATACCTGCTGCGATTTGTTCTGTCCAGAAAACAACTGATCCAAGCATAGTGTCTTCGTTTGTTTCAGTTAGTTCTTCGTGTATGTCACCGGAGAAGATGTCGCCACCAAGGAACATCACGCATCCTTCATACCGCATACCGCTTATGTAATCGTTAGTTAAAAGAATTACTTTTTGGAAGTAGGTTTGTAACCGTTCGACCGCGATCTCTCTGTTGTATTCGTTGCGTCCTTGTATTTCTTCTGGCCGAACCACTTCATCGAAGTGAGTGTCAGAAAGAATTGTGCATACGACGCCGCTATCCTTTTTACCTTTCTTACTGAGCCAGACCGGAGGACTATGTGTTCGGCTATTAAGCCCTGTAAGTAGTTGGCCTCTTCTTTCTGCTTGTTCTAAATCTGATTCCAATTCTTTGACTTGTGCTTTGAGTATGTCTCGTTCGGTACGTGCTTTACCTAAGTTACGAGACAACGAGGTTATCTCTTGGATGGCATCGCCATCAATTGCGAATTCCTCTAAGGATTTATCTGCGTTTGGCAAGTCGAACCGTCTTTACTTTGCCTTCTGTAGCGTCTTCGTAACCTTTAGAATTTAACCAACAGGCTATAGTGCGGGCACCTATACCACGGTCGTTATGTAAAGCATCCCATACCTCATTAAATGTTTCGTCATCTAAACCCATGTGCCATGCCCATCCGCCACGTTCATCACGACGTTTCTCAGCAAACTCAAGAAGACTAGAGTCCACGAGGTACTTCCGGGTTCCACATAAAATCCCATACAAGGCCATCAACTATGCCATTGGTAGGTAGAAGACCTGTTCTTTGTAGTTGTGTTACGGCTTTCGTAGTTTTCCTACCAAAGATTCCATCTGCTGTACCGCATGAAAAGTTTAAAGCGTTGAGTCTTTGCTGCACAATACGTACCGGTTCACCTCTGCTGCCACGCTTGATAGGCCATTGACCTATCTTGTTTCCGATGTCAGCGATATAAGCAAGGAGTCCTGCCCAGTCCATTGGTTTCTCTGGTGCGTCGTCATCTGGAAAAGATGTAGAAGGGAACCATCCTTCTTCGTTACGTGGTTGAAAGTGCCACCATTCTTTGATTGAACCATCTCGGTTCTTCACAGTTGGTCTAAAACCAAAGCGTCTAGCGACACTAGTGACTTCGGTTTTTGATACCCGACCAGTGATACGTAAATCTACTGCGTATGAGTAGCCGTCGGGTTGTTCTTGATGGAACGAACCATAGAAGAAACCGCCCGGTCGTTTCCAATCCGGGTTGGCTGCGAGGTTACCTCGTCCTGCACGGTACTTATCGTATAAGCGTTTCTGATCAGCGTATGAACGGCACCCTGATACGACTGCTACTTTCCCTGATACCCTGCCGTCGCCAAAAAATAGTTCGAGTCGCTCCATAAATTTAGGATGGAGCAAAGAAAGATCGACACGGGCGCTAGTGATAGGAATCATGTTGATTAAATTGTAGCATATCTGATGGATGAATTTCCAGTTATTAGATTACCTCAACCGTTGGATGCGTGGTTGTCAATAAAATCTGCATAAGCCTCAGGTGAATTCAACACAATCGTAATGCCTCCAGATGTGTCTGGGCTTTTCCCGATAGTCATATTGACCGTGCCAACTAAAGCCCCGATTGCAACGAGTAGTGCTGTAATACCAGCAAGCAACTTCGTTATGTTCGTCAACTAACTACCTTGCACAGTAGTAATAGTTACAGTAAGTATGCCTTCCAACCAACCATTGTCGTCAGACCATTTATTAATTGAACCCGCTTCATATGAAACACCTGATACGTGCACGATCCGAGACTCATCACCCATTTCAAACGTAGCTAATGAGCGATCTTCTAGCAGCGCCCGAATATATTGATAGTCATCGTAAGTATCTTGGAACACATCACGATTTGCATAACGAGTTTGTGTTGTAAGAATAATAGGTAGTTGAATTATCTCTGCTACGAATGGCATAGGTACAGCACGTACCGTCCAACGGTGAAGAGTTGGTGTACTGGTACCGGGTCCAACAAGTGTCACAACAGGCGTTATATATTCACCTGTTACCGATGACACTGTGCTGACGTACTGTAGATCTGCGGCGGTTAGGCCGTAGTCCGCTGGTTCTTTTTGTGACGCAACTTGTACTGCTTGTATACCCGGAGTATAAGAATCATCTAGTTCCGAAGTCGTGTAGTAAGAACCACCCGTGTCGTCAGTGATCTCAATCTTGACAGACTGACTAGCAAGTAACTTGCTATGCCTGACATCAACAGATACACCAGCCTTCAACTCCGTGGTACCCCACCTGAACCTACCTTCATCTATCGACCCGGTAGTTTCATAATTGCTTGCATGTTCTTTGTACACACCGGCACCACTAATCGTAAACAAGCGCGTCCCGTCATCCAGAACTACACCCTGTACCGCAGCAGTCTTACTTGTAACCATCAGATCACTGGCATAGGCAGGAACGAGCGGGCCAGTTAGTTCTTTCAATGACAAACGCCCAAGCCCTGAGCGTGTCGTCGCATCGAATGGCGAGTCATAGTTCTCCCACCCAAACCAAATGAACTCACCTTGCGAATCGAATACCTCTACGCCGTTGGTGATATCAATCCGTGGCCCATACTGAATAAAACCTACACGGTTACCACCAAATGAATTGCCTGTAGTCAATGACATCTGTGCCAGACGTATACCTTTAGAAGTACCAAGACAAAGCAGACCACTGTATTCAGTTAGTACGTTAATCGTTTCGCCTTGAGGTAGTTCCGCTGCGATAACTGGTGCGCGTAGCGAACCTGTTGAATCATTGATTCCTATGTGGTAGATGCGACCCCGGTTGCCACGGTTGCCTGCCGCATAGATACCAGTCGATGTACCTATGACCGATGACCAAGTATCAACCTGAGAAAACGACGCAGAGGTTATATCATTGGTGGTTGATTCGTCTGCATCTGAAGGAAGTACTGTTAACCGTGGCCCATCTGAAGCAATTAGGTAACCGTTTGCGACCCATATTCCGTCGCCTGCGGTCATCCCACTCATCGTCCAGACATTGCCTGTGCCAGTACCAGAGACACTTGTACCCGTTATTTTCTGAACCTCTCCATTTGTACCCGCCACGTAGATGTTCGTGCCATCACTTGCAAGGTCCAGCACGACCCCGGCGGCGGGGTTAGGGATCGTCGTACCAGCCCCGAAGTTATTGCTGGAAGCGATTACATCAGATCCATTGGCAAGATAAGCGTAGGCTGTACCACCACTTGTGGCGGTAGCGAGATAAAGATTCGTGTTGCTACTAGACCACGCCAATGATGTGGTCTTATGAAGAGATAACTCGCCCTTCACCCACGGGTTGATACCTGTACTGGTAAAGAACTTGCGTTGCTCCGACTCAAGCATGTCAGCCTCACGCTGACCAGCACCAAACTCCCAGTCAGTACGGGTACGCTTCCACACCCCAGCCTGATTAAGCGTCTGTTCACCCGGTGTACCCTGAGTATCGAAGCCCTGCCGGATTGGATCTACGGTTGCGCGTGCAAACCGTGCAAGATCTACATTATATTTACGATTACCTAAACGAATCGGTAAAGAGTCACGAACGGTCTGGTGTAAAGACATTGGTTAAAGACGAACACTGGTTGGAAAACCAGACGAGATTGCGCCATCCATCCGTACCCCGTATTCAGCCATCAGACGACGAGACTCCTGACTTATCCTACGATCATACTGCGCCTGTAATACCAATGAATACCTTGCGCGATCACCGGGAGAAACGGCTGCATCAATACGAGATGTCCCAGCAGCATGAGAATCTAGACGAAGACTTTCTTCCCCCATTAAAAGATTTGCTGCTGCTCCTAATGATGGAATATCTTGCATCTGAGCACTCATTTTCACAGTATCTACAAGATCAGTATCCAAATTTAGCGTTCCTACTACAAGTGGATGCGCATAAGTTATTTGAAGAGTGACCGCTTTCTCCAAGGATTCCTGTACCACAATGGCGTAACCGCTAGCGAAGTCTGTTGTGTTCGAATTCTTGTAGACTTTGACATTGACACGAGGCCACCTGTCTGTATCCGTGCGCGGAGTACGAAGTGCTTGGAGAACATGAAGAAACCCCGTCGAACTAAAATCGTAGTTGATTGCTTTATCTGAAGTACTACTTACCGATGGGCTAATAGTAGATACCCCATAAAGATTAGCAGGCAACCCACGGATAGCGTCACGTACTGCCTCATAAATTTGATGCTCCGTGAATCGTGGCTCAACTTCAATCGTGGTATCAGCCTGCCACGACTCATCACTACCCGACCCTAATGTTGTCGGTGCTGTACTACCATCAACGGCACGCTGCACAGTTGCGTACTCACCGTTGCGAGCATGGACATACATTGTTTCTGGATTAGTAGTCCCACTACCAACAGAAATATAAGACCCTGCCCGGATACCATCTGTCTGATACTTCAATCGAATAGTCGAAGTTGTTGCCGTTGGCAACATAGTATGGATCGCATCTAACTCGGTACGTGTATTGCTATTAAGTAAACGCTTTGTACGAGTTACAACATCACCGACAGTAGGCATTACCACTTCACCTTATTAGACCAGTAAGCAGCAGACATTTTACCTCGTTTGATATTCGCAGCGTGACGGGCTTTAAATGATCGGGACCGTGCTGTGTTTCCTTTGTCTCCCGATACACCTTTTTGACCAAAGCGAATTAACTTTATTTGAGTTCCACTTTTTGCTAGAACCGCATGAGATTTTGTTCCGTGGTTAGGCGTTCTCTTAGGTTTGTTGTAACCAGAAAACTTTTCGCCAGCACGTTCAATAGTCATAGTTCGATCCTAATGGCTAGAAGGGGGCAGGGCTAGGCCCCACCCCCCCCTAATCCTGCTAGCGGTTTTACCTACGAACCGGTGTAACCAGTAAGGGTAGTCCACTTGCCCATGTGTGATTCGCCCTTCACCTGAAGGCCTTCCTCGCACAGAAGCATGACTGAATCGCTATCGCCAGTCTTTGCAAGTGCCTCAACAACCATTGGCTGCATAACGCGGCGCTGGATGTTCTCCTTCTTGACAGCAAAAGCAGTACCCTTATCGCACCAACGGTTCCGCACCAACTGTGTCTCACCAAACTCAGTGAACACAGAAGTAACCGGCACACGGCCACGACGCGGATCATCAATGACAGTACGCACTCGACCTGAATCCGAGATGTCATTGATTGTTGCCATCGAAGTAGGGTTAGCGATCAAAAGATCAGGCACCCCACCGTTGTTGTAGCAATCCTGCATCACAGACTCAAGCGACGCTATCGTCAAAGTTGTCGTAGTATCGACATTGCTGGTGATGAAAGAATTCAACCCACCAGTTGACCGACGCTTGTTTGTGGTGTCGTCAATAGGCTGACCATACAGGTAAGCCTGCTCACGACTGATGACGTTCTCAACTGAGCGGCCATACAACTGCTTGGCAAACTCGTCGCTAACGCCATACCGGCTGATCTGCTGCTCTGTACGAGTCATATTGACGGGTGTTGGCCCGAAAATCTGAGTGAAGTTAGAGCGGATCGTCCGGTCAGCCGACCGGGCAGTACCCGGGTCTGAACCCTCAACCAGTGCTGTACCAACGCAAACAACAAGGTCGCCGTTTCCAGCACTTGTTGTTTCACCAATGGTAGCAGTCTGCGCTGCATGGTTAGCCCAACCTACGACCGTCAAAACGCCCGTGGTGTTGTTGATAGCGGTGATCCGAAGAACTGCTGCGTGCTGAACAGCGGACCTATCCATAACAGTAATCAGATCATCGACCTGAAACTTATATGAATCGGCTGCTGACACTTCAACAGCGAGATGACTCGTGCCTGTATCCGTGTTGGAAACATCTACCAATGCGCGTGGCAACAGTAGTTCTTCGTCCATCCACTTGAAAGTGGTCTGATCAACAGGGGAACTGGCAAGCAACTGTCGCCCGTCAGTACCAACACCGTTGATAAGTGGTGAATCAACAGGCGAAATCATATAAATGAGTTCGTCCATGTTGATCTTAACGCCGACGGCTAGGTCATACGAAGTGACCTTGCCTGAAAAGCCGACTACGGCCATGATAACACGCTCCTAAATAGTTAAGTGGATTGGTTTTTCTTCCCTCGCAAAATCCGCTCATACTTAGTGCGATTATCGGCAAACTCTTTGACACCAATACGGGTACCATCAGCGTGCAAATAAGGAACAAACGATCCGTCCCGTCTATGCTCGCCTGAGATTCCTTTTTCCCAAGCCGGATTGGCTTGAGCCGGTGGAACCTTGTTCATTCTTGATGGTGTAGCAGCAGCCGTGGTTGATGTGGATTGAAGAATCCGCTTGATTGTTTCTTCTCCGCATTCCAAACAAACCGTGTCTGCGTCTTCACGCATACCCTGTACACGCTCATAAAGAGCCGTACATTTAGAACAACGATAAACGTATGTAGGCATTGTTAACCAGAAACTACCCGAGGATCTGGATCTGCCCCACCTGCTGCTTCCAGCACAGTGTGTACGAAACGTGCAGCCGAGTCCTCTATAGGACGACCGTCTGCAACCATCTCCTGAAACTGTCGATGACCTGCGTCGTATGGGTTTTCCGTTTGATTCTCAGGTGTGATTTGATTCGCTGCAAGATTCCTGCGCTCTTGTGCAACTTGCACATCGGCTTCATTACTATCCGGCTCCGGCTGTAGCGTTGGCTCTGCACCTTTAAGGATGCCTAGTTCTTCCGCTTCAGCCCTCAAGAGATCTGTATCCAGTTCTCCGTCGTAAGCTTTAAATAATAGTTTCCCTGCTTTGGTATCAATATCAACCCCGGCTTTCAGAAACGCCATCTCGCGTTTCATGTCATCAAGTTCTTGCGATGCTTTCTTGCCACGTTCTGCGGCGTCACGCAACTCCTTGATTCCACCGTATTCCTGATCTTCTGCCATGATGTCTCTCCTGCCTAATCGCACACAGTCGGAGGAACTGTGCGGTAGATGACTCAATAAGAACATCCCCGGTCGTCACATTCCGGTTCTGTCTCCACTTAACTACTCATCAAGGGCGTGGGTGTCCAAGATGGGATAAGCACTCACCGGCCCGTAAGAGCGCGCAGCGGCCTACGTTACAAGTGTAACACGAACGCAACACTAATTACAATCACTCGTTGTCATCAAAGTAATCGTCACACCATTTTTTAGTACGACAAGCATCTTCAGCAAGATCAGTACGAAACTCTAGGCTGTCATAACGCTCATTGATCTCATCGATCCTGTCATTGATCTGATCAAACTCTCCTAGCCCCCCTTCAACAATACCAAGAAGAGATTCTATTTGTTGTTTGACACCTTCGAGATCACCAACAACTATCTCCATCATCACACTAGAAGCATAGTTACGTGTATCTTCAACACGAGCAAGACGCATGTTCTCCAATGCATCAGCATTAGTACTCACACCTGCTTCGATAGAAGCAAGCCGAGCCAACACGGCACTATCAGTACCAGTGTTCTGATCAATAATAGTAACAGTCTTTTCTAAGTCATCGATCCGACCTGCTACCTGAGCAGCATTCCAAACGATAACACTAGTGGTAACAGCCACCGACAAGATCAAACCAAGAGTAATCCTTGAAATCTTTACCTGTTTGAGATCGGTTACCACACTGTCACCCATTAGAACGACGTACCCTTCAGCGGGTTCTCTATCTTTAACGACATTCCCTTCCTCGCGTTATAAGGTGACTTGTAAGGCTTTCCCTCATAGAGATGGGCAGTTCGCATATCCCATGTACTACGAAAATGTTGAGCAGCAGAACGCACCTCAGGATTTTTTTGTGCACGCTTTCGATTCTTCGGACCTACCGCACGCCGATAGAAAGCTTGATTCGCCATGCGTTTATCGGTCTTTGCATTACCGTAATGTGCAAAAGTCTCATAAGGAGGATAGTCAGCCTGTGGATTTAAATGATGGGAGCGGCTAGGGATGGGCTTTGTCATTAGATCGACGTACCCTTTTTCTTACGTTTGGCTTCAACCTTGCCGCTACCCGGTCGCCCATAAGGATCACGGTACGGCTTACCATCATAAATAGCAGCAATCCGCCTATCCCATTCAGTTCGCATAAATGAAGCAGCGGTATGAAACTCAGGGTTTTTCTTCAATTTCTGTTTATCTCGAGTGCGGACATCATACACCAGTTTTGCAGCAGCCCGATCTATTTCCTTATTACCCCAAGTGCGAAAGGTGCGAGATGTCGATCCCCCAGTCATCACGAAGCCGCTGAAGCCGACTTGTCGCCAAAGCGAGAAGCAACCATGCCCTTGACAAGACTCAACGCAGCCGTAGCACCAGCCAACGCAGCAGCCTTAGCGTTACCGATGTCTCCACCGACAACAAAAATACCTAGAAATGCCTGAATAAAGGTAGCAACTACCCGTTCAATAACGTCCTTAGTAACCACTTCGTACCTTCTTCCCTGTTTTCTTGGCTGCTTTCTTAGCAGCAGCCTTGCCTTTCTGAGTGTAAGGAAATTTCTTTTTGCCGACTTTAGGCATTGGTTGCTCCGTAACCTGTAGTTGTACCTGACATTAACGCACCGCCGCCACCACTAAATCGTGTGGCTCGTCTTTCTGCACGCTTCTGCAATATGTCTTGAATTTCAAAGCGCGACAACCCTTCATCATTAGCAACATCAATATTGAAAATTTCAGAAACGCCATGTGTTTCTGTATCCAAGTCAACAACCTCATCAAGATTTTCTGCAAACAAGTTTTCTTGTTCACGCAACGTAGCAAACTTAGACCACGTTTCCGCATTACTTATACCTAACTTAGAAATTTTACTAGCGGCTTCTTTTGTTTGAGTCATATCGATACCTGCATACATTTTTGCCCAACCACCAATTTCCGCTGTTCTAGTTTTTTCCAACATACTAGGCCAACTACCACCCCACTTATCTTCAGGATCAAGAAAAGTTTTCATTAGGTTTGCTTCAGCGGCTTCAGGTCCGTACCAATCCAAAAATGTATTGCGGACATCATCTGGCACATCATAAACCATTCGTTTGGCTGCTGCTAACCGTTGGTCAACTTCAGTTAAACCGACTGAATTGATAACAAGATTTTTAATAAGTTCATCAACGTTTGCTGTTTCAGTATCCATACCAACCAACGTCATGGATTTGATTACATCTTTTTCAAACCGTAAATATTCAGCAGGAGAAGGAATATCGCGTCGCGGTTCGTCTTCATCACGCAACTCAGCAATACCAGAGAAACGTTTCCTGAAAGCAGGCTGTTCATACAGTTCTACACTCGCTTGAGCAGCACCAAAAGAAGAGTCAGCAACAAAACGCTTTTCTGCCCACTTCCACAACGATTCTATAAGCGAACTTTCAAGTCCAATTTCATTCATTGCTTGATAAAACGCTCCTTTGAACTCAGAGTGTTCCGCAGATAAAGGAGTACCGTCAGGGGCGAACTCATTTTCTTCGTCGGGGGATTGACCATTACCACGAGTAACTACTTTAAAAGATCCATCGCTATAATAGATAGTCCATCTACCAGTACCATCGTTAAAGGGTACTTCTCTAACCATGTGTCTAGCTTGCTGGTCAGGGTCGCCTGAACTTATAAACTTTGCTTCATCTGCAAATCCTACAGAATCATAAAATTCACCAAACTGATCTGCGATTTGTCGCAACGACAACTTGTCATATTTAGAACCAGCACCACCACCAATTAACTTACCGCTACCAAGTAGTCCTGATTCCACTACTCCTGCGTAAGCATCGTATCCTGTAGTTACTTCACCGGTAGCAGCATTCGTTTGAGTCCAAGTGCCCGGCACAAAATCTGCCGTGTTTTGCATTTGGAAAATCCCGGGTGATGTTTCTACTACTTCAGTACCCGTAGATTCTGTATACTCCCAAGTAAATTCGTCATCGGCTAGTTCCAAAGCCATCAAACTGCTCCCATAGTAGACATGATACTTCTAACTATATTGCCCATGCCACTTTTGTAAGCAGGAGATTGTTTAAACCTGTTATCTTGACGCGCAAGATTAGACATTTCTAAAGATGTACGGAACTTTTGTTCTCCAGTGTCATCAGTAAAAACCATATTGTCTTTTACAAACGGATCATAAACGTTTAATTCATTAGTACTTAAACCCCAAGTGCTACCAACTGCATCTGCTAACGGCTGCAAATAATTTAAAAGACTTTGAGATCCTTCAGCAAAACCAGACGTAGCCAACATGTCACGCAATTGAGCAGTCGGCATATCTATACGGTTAAACGCTTTATCATCAATACCTGCTTGAACTTCAGCCAATGTTAAAGTTCCAGCGGCTATGGCATTGGCTTGTTGTCTAACTTGAACAGGATCTAAATTAACTAATTGAGAATAAGCATAGGATGAGATTTCATCAAAATTACTTTGCGCATTACCCACACCAACAGGACGACCTTCTCCTTCCAACATCGCACCTAATGCGCGATTAGTTATTTGTACAAGAGTTTGATTCCAATTGCCTTCACCACTCAACAAAGAACTACCAAGTCCGTTGTATATCTGATCAACAACAAAGTTTTCTATCCAAAAAGGATCTTTGCTTTCCAACTCAACCAACAACGAACTATCAAAATCATTAATAGCCTTACGTACTACATTTCTAGCATCAGATAACTGAGTTTCATATTCGGAACCCTCAACCCCTGCACCGAATCGGTTGTTGTAAGTCCATTCAAGACCACGTTTCCAGTCAAGAGTTTTCTGCGTCCACCACTCTTGACTTTTAAGAGCAGCAAGAAAATCTCCGGTGTACCGATCTACGTCTTGGTAGTCAAATCGTTTGCCTACCCATTCGTTAAGAAAATCTTCGACCGTCGTATCACCAGCAGCAGCATCTAAAGAACCCCAAAGCGAAATATAATTGTAATCGTTTGCCCTGTATTCGTTTGATATCAACAATTGCTCAACTGCTACAGCTTTACCGCTATCCCATGCTTTTTCAATTTGAGGTTTAGTTATTTCTCCATTTGTTATTGCTGCGATAAGTTCGTTTTTAGTGTTTTGAGAAAGGCGTTCTCCTCTATTTTTTTTATCAGGTATTAAGCCACTAAGCCACAAATCTAATTGCTGTGGCGAGTTCATTTCAGCGACTTCCAACTCGGCCAACTCGACCAACAACCTATCCAGACCTGCGGCAGACGTATCTTCTGGTGGTTCATCTGTTGCTCCACCAAAAAGCGGTTCTCCCGGCTCAGGAAAAGCATCTTCAGCAAAAGCATTATCTTCTACCAAGACGGCATCTTCTTGAAGAGAATTTTCCGAACCGGGAAGAACAGACTCGCCAAAACTATCAGCGATACCTGACGTATCTGGTATCCCTGCTTCTTCTACAACAGGAACTTCTTCAGGGGCAAGCGGACTAACGTCACCCCATTCCGTATAGATCCCAGCGAGTTGTTCTAATGTAAAGCCAGTATTTTTTACAGAAGCCAATTCAGGCAAATCGCTACTTAGTTTCTGCTGGATCTCTTCTATCGACAAGGCATAAGACGTACCGTCCATGGCCTTACCGGTCGTATAAGCCGCCAACGAACCCCAAGTACCCAACTCTTTTACAATTTGAGCATCAGAAAGAGCCGCCTGCAAAGACGTTCCATCTCTCAAAGCATCGACTAGATGGTCATAGTAATCTGCTTGACGGGCAACAGCATCTTGATCTTTCCAACTCTGACCGCCGATAAGAGTATCGATGGTTTCTTGCACCCCAGTTTCCCAATTGGGATAATTCAATACAAGAGGTATATCTTCAGCAGTCCGATTGTATGGCGTATACCCAAGACCTTTATCCAATTTTGATTTACCCATTGTGGTAGCCAACGGGTTAAAGGTTGCATCAGTATTCTCTTTAGCCATCCATGTCAACATCAACTCCATGTTCTGAGGCGTCAACGGGGCTTCAATCCCCTTGAGGACATCTTCGGCAAAGCGCCGCCGGTCTTCAAATGCCATCTTCATTACGAAACCCCGTATTCTTCTGCGCGTCGTTTAGCAGATGCTTCCTTATTGTAGTTTTCCATCAACCAATCCTCCATGAAACCGGGAGTCAAAGTACGCAAGAACCCCAATCCGTGACGTTCCCATGCTTCAGGATCTAACGGATGCTCAAAGTATTGACCAAAAGAACTATCTCTCCTTGGCGAATCTTCAGGTCGAATTACCGGATGCCGATAACTAGGTCCAAAAACGCTGGGGGTTTGTGGATCAGATGGATCAGGTTGTACCGGTGGTGGAGGTGGAGGATCGGTAAGAAAGGGATCGCCGGGATCGAAATCAGGATCACCGGGGTTTTTAGGATCGTCAGGATTGCCGGGATCGAAGTCAGGATCGCCGGGGTTTTTAGGATAGGCAGGATTGCCGGGATCAAAATCAGGGTCGCCGGGGTTTTTAGGTAGCGGCAGCGGATGCTGCCCCACGGGATCAGGAATAATTTCAGTTCTATCCGAAGGCCGTTCACCCGGCTCATAGATACATTCGTGAATCAGATCAGCCCACGCCTGCTCATCGGTTCGCTGCAAATCAGTAAGAAACTGCGAACGATAACCAGCAGGCAAACTCGTCCAAACACCCATTGTCTTCTGGAACCAATCCAGAAACTTTGGAGAAGAAGCAGGAACAGCATCATCTAACTGCATCTGGTACTGATATGTCACACCACTTGATGCAAGTTGAGTACGTTGCTCTTCTTCTTCAAAGAACATAGACGCAGCAAACTCCATCAACGAAGTCTTATCAAAGTTCTTGACATCGCCGTTGATTCGTTTATTTACTCCTGCTTTCTTATCTCGCCAGATCTGTGGCATATCAGGATCAATGTCGATACCCCAACGCTGTGCGGCATTCCTCAACAAAGTTTCGTCTATAGACAAAGACTCAGGGTTAACCACCGCTGCGTTACCTTGAACTAAATCAGAATCTGAAGTGTTGCCGATCAAGTCAGCCAAATGCTGATTACCAGATTGCATTAGATCCAAATAGATTTGATTCACTTCTTCATCTTGAAGCAACTCAAGTTGCGTAACACTATTTACGCCCTGCTTGCCCAACTCGTTTTGAAAAGCCTTCAACCGTCCCGTAAACGAAGACAAAGAATTTGTTGCATCAGCCATCAGACACGCACCCTATTCGATCCTCTTGGAGTCAATCGGCTAATCGCAGACGACAACGCTTGGGTATCGCTAGAACCATGCAAAGCCTGCCTTGCCCGCATTTCTAAAATCTTTTCATCAGGATCAGTTTCATAACGAACACCTGACCAGTTACCGTAAACACTACGAGCCATTTCGGTGTAGTCATCACGAGTAAACTTGCCGCCTTCTGTCACATTGTTTTTCAAACCAGCAGTTTCACCATATACAGTTAATGCGTCAGCAATTTGTTCTTCAGTAATTGTTTGAAAGTCTTCTACATCTCTTGCAATAATTTGCCGAAGAACAGCCCGAGTTATATCTTCCGACTCGTTCAAATAATTGCTGTCTAAATTGCCAATAGCGCCAGTTCGCACCCCATACTTTTGATAATTTTCTTTTTGCCCGTTAGGGCTGTCAGAATTCCAGTCAACTTTTACGGCCCAATCAGATGTCCCGTAAGATGTTCCGTAAAATCCAGACAACATATGATCCATCAAACGTACTTCATCTATCGAACCGCCACCACCAGACAACGCTTCTTGCCTACGTGGGTCCATGTCACGAATCATCTGCGTTACTAAATGCTTTGTATCATCGGACGCACCCATCATGCCGCTCATACCGCCTTCAATTTTGTCAGCGACATTATTGATCAATTGGCTTTCAATGTCTGACGCCATCAATGTAGGCCCACCTGCTAATCGTTTCCTAAGCATTTGGTCCATAACTTTTTTAACACGCGGTGTTTGGTTTTGAGAAATTAAACTGTCTCCACCAATGCTTTGTTGTTCTTTCAATGCTTCTTGATAAATTTCTGTTTGAAACCGTTGAAGCGCATCAACTGTCGCTACTGACCCTGCTTGTATGTTTTCCAAATGCCCCCATTGCTCAACAGAATCTATGTACCCCCATGCGTACAACTCTGACTGAAGGCGGTTAAGTACTTCTGAATAACCGTTTACATCTCTAGTGGCTTCATACAGATTTGAAAGCAGTACCGACGTATTGAAAGGACCAATCATTCCACCTGAAAACAAATCGTATACAGTTTCAATCTGACCATACTCAGTACCGTTATATGATTGAACAAACCCGTACTTAGATACTCCTCCGCTGACCGGATCTGTCAAATTCCCAAGCATCATCAATGGGTTATTTTGTGACAGTTCTACAAGGAAACCGTTTGCCGCTTCTTCGTGAAGACCAAACAACACCTTGTTCAAAGTTTCATCGTTAAGAAAAATTTCTTGTTCTTCAGGAGACAAGACATCTATGTTGCGTTCTTCAATCATTTTTTTAACAAGATTTCTATGCCGCTTGCTTCCATCAGAAATTTCTTGCAGTTTTCCATACCCATACGCCGGTACGGATTGTGCCCAATCGCTTTGATCAATCAACGCTAAAGGCGTACCTGAGTTTACCCACAGAACCATTTCGTGAATTCTTTGATCAATAAGATCATTAACTCGTTGAGTTACTTCGTCAACTTCAACATTACTTAGAAAATCGATTGCTTCTTTTCGTTGATTATTATCTGTCAAAAGCAACAACTGCGCGCGCGCTTGATCTGCTTGACCAAGGCCGCTTGGATTTAATAGCTGTTGAACCTGTTCACCAGCAGGTACTACCCCACCCAATTGATTTTGCATGTTAGGCGTAAACGAACCATGATTAATACCGTTTTGAAACATCCAGTTAATAAACTGTGCGAACGCTGCATCTGGTCCTTGGTTTTGATAATAGAGAGCTTGGGTAACTGATTTGTCTGAAGTCTGATCTGTACCAACAGGTACAGCAAGTTGCTCATCTTCTGCGCCCGACCAATTGGAGATCAGATCATACCACGTTTTCGACGTAGCAAGGCCGAGACCGGTAGTTACCCCACCAATTTTCAGATAGTTGTCCCACCAATTTCCAGTTTCAGATTCTGCCATTAGAAAGCACCACCTTTCAAGCCCGCTCTATACTTGCCAACCCAAGACTCAGTAATCAAAGGAATAAACACATTGTAATATAGTTCATTTAACCAAGGTTTACCTTGGACAAACCGTTCCATGCCTTCGTAATACCGTTCACGAAGAACATCACGCTTCTGGGTATTGTTAGAACCAGACAAAGCGTTGAACTTTTCATCAAATGCAAGAATAGTAGCCATCACATCCAAGATATCTTGCTTGTGAATGGTGTCAGGAATCAAATGCGGCGCAGCCTGAAACAAACGAAACTCGCGTATCGTCTGCTCGCGCTTCTGCTTTGCAGTACCAGTAACAACCGTATTAGCATACGACGGATGTTGCTCCATAAACGACGTAGAAAACGTATCCCACACAGCATCCAACCGTGATGTATCTAACCCGGCTGCTTGCATTTCATATTTTTGTTGTAGATAAGCAACTCGCTTTGGCGAATAAACAGCACCAGAAACTTTAGAGTAGAGTGCTTCAAGAAATTCTTCATCGTCCATTTCTTCACGAAGACCAAGATTCAACTGTCTTGCTTGCGCTTCCCACACGTAATCGTCATTTTCTACATCGAATTTGCGTGGCATAAAATATCCGCTGCCCATCTTAAACGATTGCACAAATTCACCGTTATCAGCAAGCCACCGGTTTGCTTCCTGTGTACTTTCAAGAACAGCAAAAGGAACTTTTTTAGTAGTTGACACACTGAACGGCGTGTAAGTCCACGGGTCAAATGGTTTACCAGTAAAAGCCTCTACGTTCTTTACCCAAAGCGGGTACGCCTCTTCGTAAGGAATTCCGCTTTGCATCAATTCGTGAAACTCGGAGTTCCATTCCCAACTTTCATGAGTCATCATTTGTTCAAGTTTGCCAGTACCCCACATAAACCATGTCAGGCTTTGCAGAAGCAAATACTGCCGCGCCATCTCATCGACTTTTGCAAAAAACTCTTCTTCAAATAATCTTGGGTTTGATTGGCTAGCAACTTCTGCTTCATCTGGTACCTGTCCGTTAACAGCCAAAAACTTAATAATGTCAGTTTTTGCTTTAGCATGAGCAGCCGTATCGAAAGAAGTAATGGCAGGGATAATAATATCTATTGATCGTTTAGCAATAGCAGGCATAGCAGAGGCATACAAAATGTTTGCCATATCTTTTATGCCTTCTATTTGTGTTGATTCTAAACGGCTCATGCCTCCGTAGCGTCCACCGACCATATGGTTTTCAAAGTTTTTACGAATGTCGGGATCGCGGCCAGAAGCGTAAAGAATCGGAATCGACAACAACGGACCAAAGCCCATTCGTCCAACCTGATCAATGTCGTAACCCGGTATAACATGCACGTTCATTGCTAACCGTTTCGGAGCAGCAATTGAACCCAGAGGCCCACCAAATACTCTATTGACAATTGGGAATCGATCTGCAATTTCAAGCATGTAAGTTGTTGCCATTTCCGAACCGGGTATTACAAGAACTTGATTGCCGTGCTGATCTTCTTGGATCATTCCTCCATTGACACCAGCGTTCATTGTCAAATTTAAATTACGGAATATCATTGGGTTCTGTTTGAGAGATCGACCCATGCGTCGAAGAAAGTTATCTTCAGCAAACCAAAACGGGATAGCAGTTCCTACCATCTGTTGAAACTGAGAACGAATCCTGTGGTCATCAATGTATGCACCTGTCAACGTCATTGCGCGACGAGTAGCAATGTCTCTATGCTTATCAAACTGAATTTTCCTATTGAACATGTAGCCGCGCAAACTACTAGCGTTCTGTGCTTCGAATGTTTTTGTTACTTCTTTCCAATTCATGTCAGTTAAGTCTTTAATAAGTTTCTCATCTATTTCTTTATTTCTGTAACTCTTGGAATAATTACCTGCGTCAATATCTTTTTTTAAGAAATACGCTTGGCTTTCATCGTCCCATTTAAAATATGTACGCTTAGCATGTTGAACAAGATCTCTGTTTGAAACATGCAAATGATTGATCAATCCACCCCATACACGGTTTCCTTCAGTTTCAGGATCATTTATCATTCCTCTCAACCCAGTCTGAATGTCATGGTTCGAACCATCTTCAATGGCTTTAGCCAACTTTGAAGCAACTTCTTCTGGAGCGGCTTCAGAAAACGGCCAACCAAACTTGACAAAGTGTTCGATCTCTTCAACAACCAACTGGTTATTTTCATCAAACACGCTGCCAGTGACAGGTGAACGACTGTCTGTGTTTTCTTTTAACTTTGCACGCTTAGCAAGACGGCGATCCGCAGGCTCTAATTCTCCTGTCCCCTGATTAAGTCTTTGAGGCCGATGATAAATACGTCGCACATCTTGCGTTTGTTCAAAACCAATCATCAGATAATGCTGGAACAAAGGTTCCCTGACTATCGCTCCAATCATTGGATTTACTACGCCATCAAACCAATTACGAAGAACAGAGTTCCATGCTTTAGAAATATTTTCTCCGATACTCCCGCCTTGGTCGGTTACCGGGATATGAGCCAACACTCTGTCCGGTGCCTGATCCCACCAGTCGCCTCTCTGAGCATTAGTATTTATCCGTAACGGATTGATTTCTTCGTTGTGAACAATTTCGCGTGCCCAAGGAGAAAAGATTTCGTCTTCATAACGGACGTTATTGAAAAGAATGTTTTCGATTTCTAACTTGTTGTGAAAAGCAAACATCTCTGCTGCATTGTGCAAATCATTTCCTGCAACAAGTTGTGGCTCGTCATCTAATTTTTCGTACAAATCTGTATTAAACCAACTTCGTTCTCGTTCATCGCCTTCTCGTAAAACAGAAACCATGTTGGTTTCTTTGTTTCGCCACATATAAACATTGTAAACGTCGGGGTTGCCATTAATCATTTGAACAGGCTTCAACCCTTTAGTCGGATCAAGCAAATGGTGTCCAGCAATACCAATAACAACTTCGTTACCTAATCCTCCTTTACCAAACTCTGCGGAAGTTTGAAGCCCATTTTTTCCAAACCCGTAAAAATTGTTCATCAAACCTGCCGGGCCTGAATCAGAAAGTGTTTCTGCAAATTCGGTACTTTCTACCCCATTGCGAATCACAGGTATATCAACCCCAGCAGGCCGACCTTCTCTGTTCGCAAACTTTTTATTTAAGATTTCGTCTGCATTGACATCTAAAAAACCAAAATGCCCAGTCCTTTCTAATTTTTCAGGAGGAAGAACTCTTCCGTGTCTTTTAATTATTACTTGTTCTAAAGAATCTGAAATCATATGTGCGACATTGCTGTTTCCGCTTCCAATTGTTATTGGAAAATAAGCCGATTCCAAATCATCCCAATGGTCTGCTCCAGCCAATAAAGAACTAGGGGCTATTGAATTTGAATGCGGCCCTGAAAATGGATGAAGCAGACGCGCGATCTTTGTTGCTTCAGCAGGATCACGTCCAGCAATTCTTAATCGGCTTTCTAAAATATCTACAAAATCGTTAAACCAATCTTGCCGTTCTCCTCCTCCACCAGAAAGCATTTCAACAAGGTAAGGCTTGTATTCAATAGGCAACATAGGAATTGACAAACGAACTGCGCCGTTCGGCAACGGGCTACTAATTGCACCACCGGTAACACCAAAACCAAAGTTTGTTCCGTGTGCAGTACGTAATGCTTGCTGTCCCGCCGGGGTCAACAAGTGATCGACGTATGCTTCCCTACCTCTGTTGCTGGCAATGTCTCTGCTTCTCGTAAACCTACTCGCGTTGATATCGTAAAACGGACTGTCAGATATCGACATCAACATAAACGCTACATCGTTGGGGTCAGCAGCAATAAAGTCATCTGGACCAAATCCCTGTGGCGACGTTCCTTCAAAGATTGCTCGCAAAATATCTTCGTTGGGATCACCTGCAAATTTTGTTAATTCATCAAACCAAATCTGATCTAACACTTCACCTTCAGCCAATAAAGCATTATCAAACGCAACATCTAAACCGCCTATGCGCGTTTTTTCTTGCTGACTCAACCATGTAGCAACAATTTCCGTATTTGTTATTTCACGTAATTGACTTATCTTGTCAATTTCTTTACTGAAATCAAAATCGCGTCCTAAAATCATTGCTGCGATTGGGGCGTTGACTACTTCACGCCGATCAGATATGTAATGCAATAGTTCTACTACGTATCTGCGGGAACCGACATCATCTTTCAAGTAATGAAGACGCTGCGAAACAGCGATACTTTGATCGATTGCATTCAAATTCTGGTTTCCTAAATTAACCCAATCTAATTTGGCTGCTAAGTGATTCATCGGCATACGAAGTGCAGTAGCGATATCTGTCGCATTGTTTGCTGAACGCAACGCATGGTCTACGTTGCTGTCGAAATTTAGGTACGTATCAAAAGCCCCAAGGACTTCTTTCATGTGAGCATCAAGCAATGTCGGATTCGTCAACGACATCATTGTTGCTTCTAAACGCCTTTCATGGTTTTTTCTATCAACTTTTTTCAATACGGCTTTTGCTGCTATTTTGCGATAAGGCATTCCATTACTTGTTCCAATAACATCACGAGCAGCAAGAGTTAATTTATTGGAAACCGCTTCAGCGTAATCAAACATCCTTCGAGAAGTGCCACCCAATAAAGACCTGTTGATTTTTCCTGCTACTTGTTCTCGGGTTTCTTTAAATAATTCTTCTCTTGCTTCTGCGGAAAGCCAACGCCAACTTTCTGGATTTTTTTCGGCTGCTTGCTTAACTGCTTTTGCGGTGACAGCGTTGTCGCCCCAACCAGCAATCTCATTGAACGAACGCCAGATCCTAGAGAACGGACTTATCAACAAAGAACGCCGGTCAGCATCCGTTAAATCTTTGCCGAGAGTACGAACCTTTCGGCCATATTGATCATACGTAACATACATATCCAACGATGACTTCGCTAGTTTTTGACGCACCCATCCTGACGGGCCTTCACGCAACATCCAAGAAAACAACTCTTCGCCACCATTACGGGCTACATACCCTAACCGCAACAACACCGCAGGACGCCAAGTTCTACTCAAGAACTTGTCTATTTGCGGTAAAGGCAGCCCCCATCCAAGAGTACGATAGAATGCCATATATTTAGAAACGATACCGAGTTCACGATAACTGGGCATAATGTTTCCCGCAGCAATTTGTGAGCCGTATTCTGGTCCAATATGCACAGCACGGTTAATGTTAAGTCCATTAAGACTTGCTGCATCATCAGCAACATTGGCGTAAGCCTGATGCCCGTGCCTGATAAATCGTTGAACATATTTTTGAACGTCTGCTCCACCGTAAAGCAATGCGCCAGATCGACCAAGGAAATCTAAATAGAAGTCGTGCTGTACACGCCACCGCTCTGAGTCGTTGCCCATAACAAAACGACGGATGTAATGATGGATCTGATCACGAGACATGTCTGACATCAGACCCATCTCAGCAAGTGCAGCAAATTCTTTAACCACCGTATCGGCGTCTTGAAGATCTAGATGCGTACCTTTAGGCACATAGGTCGTTAGTTTTTGTGCAAACCGTGCAGGATAGTACATAAAAGCAGCGACCGTTTGTTTAGTAATAACACCTGCTTCTTGCAACATGTTAAGTTCGTCATTCATGCTGCCGGGCACAAGTTGGCCTTCCTCAATATATTTCCGATACGAATCTTCCCTAGCGCCTTTCCATGCTTTTTGAGCACCAGTAAACGGAGTACGTTTTTTAACTAATCTCCTACGAGTCTTGCCGTCGTTTTCTTTAAATACACGAATTTCGTATCCTTCGTTCATGTGGTATTTTAATAGTTCATCAAGTTCGCTGTCATCTAAAATAACTTGATAAGCATCAGCATGATGAATGTCTGATTGCTCTACAAGTTTATTCAAATCATTTTGGTTGTATCCCATTTGCTTGGCTGTGTCCGATGCGATATCCCCAGTTTCAGTTCCTATAAGTTGCAACAACTTTTCGAGTTCAGGTTCATCAACAGTGTCTTTAGACAACTTCAACGTTCCGTAAGCAAGGTCTTCCATAATTTTGTCATGCACATAACGGGTCTGTTTGGCAATATAAGTTGCAAACATTCGTCCCATATCTGCTTTGACTTCTACATCGAAGTCAGCAAAATCTAAAGGCTTCCGTATCCACTCTTTTGTTCGCGCCCATTGAGAAGCAAATTTTCCCATGCGTGGAAGATAAATTGCGTCTTTATCCATGTTGCCGAGTCTGCTTCCCAGCGTTTTCCAACCTTCGTCGCTGTTGGCTAAAAATTCCCAGTAGCCATCAAAAGTAGAAAGATCTTTTGAAACTCTTCTGCCGTAGATTTCGCCACCCATTTCGTAGACTTCATCAATTATGCTTGCAAAACTTTCTTTATCAAGCAGTTCTCTTGCTTCATTTATGTCTACAGGTAATGGTTCACCACTTGCAGATTTTCGGACAGCAGACTTATCTCCAATTTTTATAGTTCTTCCTTTTTGTTTATAATGCCATAATTTCATATGTTCTAAAGCTAAATCGATATGCGGAATGTCTCGACGCAAAGCACCTAAAGCGTCTTTGACCCCAAATTTTTCTATAACTAATTTTTCTAAATCAGTAGCATTTATGTATTGTTCACCAACCCCTGTTCGTTGCCATTGTTGGTGAAACATGTCTTTGACGGTGTGTTCGTATGCTGTCATTTCGTCCATTTGTTTAAACGCAGCATTAACCCGATCAATAAACTTGTTCATTGCGCGGGCTTGACTACGTAGATACCAACTTGAATTGGCTAACATCCGAGCAGGATTGATAGTGGCTTTAGATTTGTGAGTCACATCTGCTATAACAAGTTCAGATTTTGCTAGGTTGAATTCGTTTTTGCGTCGAATCGGATCTTCGATCCGCTCGGCTTTAGTTACTTTATGGAATAAGTTAATTGTTTCACGGCCTTGGTTACCGCGCACACCAGCCTTGGCAACTTTTGCAATCTTTATATAAGCGCCACCCATCCATGTTGTAGGGTCTAAAAGAATCTCTGTGATAAGCGAACCAGAGGTGCCGACAATTTTTCCGGCGAGACTATTTGGTGCAACATCCCACGGCGATGCCACATTAAAATTGCGAATCGATGCGGTATAAAGATTTAATTTATTATCATTAAGAACTTGCAGCGCTTGCTGGTTGTCAGTATTGGAAAGATCTGAATACCAGTCTCTGTACCTTCTTTGAATTTCTTCCGTTGACCATTTTTGTTGCTGGCCGACTATTTGAAAATAGTCGAAGACTCCTTTGATGCCATCACGAGAATAAAGACGAAGCATTTCTGTTTGTGTATCACCAACCATGTTGATAACAGAATTGACGGTTCCTTGCCAATAAGAATCGTCTTCTAACTGAGTTGCGTCCCAAGCTTTTCCGAAATTACTTGGATCTTGCCCATGCAATAAATAATTTGTTGTACGACCAAAATGAGTTGCGAACCTTGATGGTTTCATTACTAGATTTTCCCAAGCGCCACTAACTACTTTGCCTGCAAAAAACCCCATCACGCGGGCAGGAGCCATTGCGGCAGCAACAACTGGTCCAAAATGTTCTTCTGGCAACAACGGGATGTCCCATGTCACCATACGCTTAATTAGACTTTGCTGTTCCTTATCTTGCGGTGGTTCATAACCAGTTGTCAATAACACTTGTTGAGTTTGCGGAGGCAACGCAGCATATTCTGCTTCTTGTTCTTGTGCTGCCATTGATTCAAAACGAGTACGCATCGAATTGAAATCGTCTTGTTCGCGCGCCCCAAGAAATGTTTCTACCATGTCGTTATCCGACAGCGGACTCATTGCTAATTCAACAAGTTCTTCCTGCCCAAAAGGTAGATAACGATCAGCGCCTGCTTGCATAAGTTTCTGCATACGAAATCCATAATATTCATCGTCGTAACTTGCAGTAATATTTGCGCCGAGACGACCAGCAGTCATTGTTGAATATTTCTTAATTGGTTGGCTGCATCTGCCAATCTATGATCACCAGTTGCTTCTGCCCAACGAGTCAACATCATTGCTGACATCTGTCGTTTAATTGGTGCCCGGTCAATTCTTTCGGCAACACCGTTACTAGGAGCAGACAATGGAGTAACTTCAGGAATAAATTGTCGCGCCGATTCAACAGGCAACGGTGGAGGCCCAACAGGCGACGGAGGTTCAGGAGATGTTTGATTAGTAAGTGCTGGATCAACCGGCATTCTGTTATTAGGCAATGGCGCAGCATTTTGCGCTTGAATGTTTTCACTCACTTCACCATAAGAAGCACCGGCTTCCATGCTGGTGGTTTGAGGTTTGAGAGTTTTTTTACTTCTAGGCATTAGCCAGTCCTCAATGCACTAACCATTTGCTGCGCTGCTTCTGGAGAAAATTCTCCTGAAGGCCCAGCAGTAGGTGGACCCTGTTGCATCGCTGCTTCAGGTCCACCGGCTAAACCGGGTGCCTGCTCAGGAGCCATCATCTGTCCTTCTTCGGGAGGAGGTGCCGCAGCAGCCTGTTCCTTACGAATCTCTTCATCTGCTTTTTCTATAGATTGAAAAATATCCAAACCCTTCTTGCGATGTTTTTCAATCTTAGCGACATACACCACCGGCAACTGACCAGACAAAGCCTGTTGCTGGATCGAAGCCATGACTGCTTCTTCCAACTGCTCTTCATCTACTCTGCGTCCTTCTGCTTCAGCATCTTCGATGTAAGGATGCTTGGTGCGGAAAGTACGTAAACTAATACCTTTCATTCCAAGCAACTGTCCCAACTGGATAGTAGTCGATTGAACATCCGCACCGGGAATCGAATGAGATACCACGTTGTCGTAAGTTTCAAAATGTTCGTTGGGAACAAACTCGACCTGTGAAGAGTCACCAGCGTAGCCAGTAAACATCGCGTACTTTTTGTTACCGAAGTAACCCTGATACGTAGCAAAGATGGATTCGTTTAGATACGGGAGGTGAGCCTCCATAATTTCTTGCATCTCTTGAATACGCGGGTCCATAGCGGCACCCATAAGGGAATCAATTCCTCGTCCGGTACGCAAAGCCCCGTATGACTCACCACCAATTTGAGGTACGGTTCCGGTAGAGATTCTTGCATTTCGTTCCAATCGGTCAATAGCGTTATTGGTTGCCGGGTCAGGTGTTGAACGAAGTTCCCCAATTTGTTCAGCGTCAAGCAGGATGTTTACCTGTCCTTCACGGCCATCTTTCCACTCGCCACCAACAATCATTGGCACCTGACCCGACCGGCCAATAATATACCGGTCAGGAAAAATTGCTTTCTCTTGCGCCATAATTTCCAACGCCATCATCTTCGACATCAAATCAACAATGCCAACAACATTTGAAACTTGCGATGCGATCTTGTCTAAAGATACGCGCCCCGGTGTAATAACACACGGGACACCGGCTCTGTTTACAGAACGAGATAGTTCAATCATTGTTGAATGCTGTTGATTGATTTGGTTGTAATGATGGTACCTTGGCCCCATAATTCCAATAACCATATTATGCTCATCAACCCATTCAACAACATCCCAAAGTTCTACTGACGATTTTTCATCAGACTCGACTGGGCCACCGTATTCACTACGTGCTGCCGGATAGTTGCTACGTAACCAAGCACCAGACTTGCCATGAATAAATGCACAATTTGCGGGTGGATCATAGTCGTCGTATGTGCTGGGTTCAGGGTAAACGCCTAACGGATCACGAACATCTATGCGTGCTCCACCTTTTTTAAAATCAGGAGACACAACTAAACAAGATGTGGCATACCCTGCTAAATGCCTGTAAGCCCGCCGCATTTTAATCTTGTAACGCGACTGGTACCAAGTAGCAGACAACGCCCTACGCCTGATATCAGCGTATTCTCTGGAACGGATGCCACGTTCTTTGCTGCCATCAATTGCAGGACACCCGATAAAAGGCATCACAGATGCAGCACGTTGGGCTAAAGCATCAATGTTTTCTGAAATCAACGCTGGCGTCAACGGAGGAAGAACAGGCTCATCGTCCATCGATGGAATAGGAATAACGTAATCGCCGTTATAACGATCTTTGACATCCAACATTTTTTGCAACAAAGGAGATTGGGCTTCTTGCCGATGCCTGACGATTTCAACAATCTCTTCGAACGTGTACATCAAAACACCTTACTAGAAGACACAGATGCCTTCCACGGTAGTCCTTTAAAATTGAATTGTGAAGTGTCAACTTCAAATGTTTGTTTCCTTTGACGCCATAATATCCAGATAAACCATAAAGCCATGACCTGATCCTGTCGAAGACGGGTGCCGCGCTTTAAAGGACGCCATGCTTTTAACTGGCGAATCAACTGGTCAACCATATGGCGCGTAGATTTATCGTCAGCGTAAGGGATATCTATTTCTCCACGCATAAACGACAACGCCATCGATGGCACACCAATCGTTTCGTTGTACTTGTTGACACCAGTGAGGTGTTCACGCACACGGAACCCGTACTGGTGAGTCATTTCAATCAAACGTTCATCTCTTGACAAACCTTTTTGAAACACCATTGCTTCAATAACAACATCAGAAACGCTTGCACCGTTACGCATACATTGAAGAACCGCTTCTTCTACTACACCAAGGATTTGTTCGTTGCGTGTTAACCCAGTGTCTTCCCGAATGAAAAGAATTTTAAGTTTTCCTTCATGCGGTGTAGCAGCCACCACACAGTTATTGGACCCGAGAGCAGGATCAAGGCCAATATATACAGTACAGTCTTTCGGTGGTTCATGGTTAACGGACCTCAAAGGATTCAAACACTTTTGGATAGCGTCGTCGGTGAATGTTGCTGACATAGATGAAGAAGGTTCCTGCATGTAGTTTCGTGACCAAGCATCTTCACCGACCTTGCGGCGGATACGATCCAATTTTTCCATTGTAAACATTTCAGGCCACAACGGTTCTGGTTCACCATTCTTGCCAGTAACAATGGCAGGAAATTTAATTACTTGCAAAAGATCGCTGTCGATTTCTTCCATTACCCGTTCATAGAAATCGTCTTCACCAACACGAGTCCCGTTAATGGTGGTGCGCCCGTTTTCGCCGGGACGAGTTAACCAGTCCTGACGAAACACTTCAAACATTTGTTCAGTTAAATTAAGAGAAACACGAGACTGGATATCATCAATGTGTAGATGATCAGTACGAGTACCAGCAATCTTTGATCGCCACCCTAACCCAACCATTGAGTAATCGCGTTCATCGTGACGCTGCTTTTTGAATACATCAAAATAATCTGCACCCCAAGGCTGTGCAGTTTTACGTCCAGATTGGTTCTGAGGTACAAAAGGCCCGAACTTTGCTACGTATCTAGGGTACGGACCAAACGGTTCCATACGGGAACGGATACGCCCAAGGATCTTACGGGACATATCCTGCCCTTCAGACCCTACGGTGATACGGAACTCAGGGTTCGTAGCAAGTTTGTAACAGAAATAATCTTCGGCTAAGGTCGTCTTGCCATGTTCAGGAGGCCAAAGAATCACTGTAAGGTTACCGGGAAGCGTGTTCTCGTAGGCATCGATAGCCTGTATGTGGAACCAAGGCGACATATGGTCAAAGAACTGGCCCCTGAACGACGCAAACGAGCCATCCCACGGCTGATCTCCGCGCTGAAGGGCTTCATGTCGTACAGCGTCAGCGCGTTCCGCAAAATCAGGGATACGTTGACGCCATTTATCGTACGCTGACCGTGTAACACCAGCGATACGGCAAGCCGTTTCAATTTTTCCGTGCTCACGCAACCCCTCCATGAACAGGGCGCGTTTAGATTCGCCCTTATCCTTGGCGGCGTTGCCTTGATTCACGAGTGATCAAACACAGACTTCGCAACCACCAACTCGATGGTTTCCGCTGCGATTACTTCGTCGGTACTAGCGATCTTTATGGTATGGGTACCGATTTGATCTAAATCAATGTCAACAAAGTAGATGCCAGTACCGCTACCGCCCTGCACTGAAGGGTTTACATCTGCCCCACTCGGCTTTTTGTGCGTACAAGCAGACACAGTAGCCACATTGGTACCAGCAGTCTTAAATGTTGCAGTAACCCGTACCCGGTCACCCTTATCGTAAGTAGCCATTACACACCTACCAGTAGTTCGAGAGTATCTTGAGCGTTTTCTTCACTAGATGACGATCCTGTTACGTTTGTAACAGAAAGGACAAGTTCCGGCTGCGGAACCTTGCGGATAAGCGCCGAAAGAACGACAGTAGCCGTACCTGTAATAGCCCCTTCGATAGACGCAACCTCAGTAATCGCAGCAGTAACAGTCGCTGTACCCGTAACAGCAGCCGCTATCGGCGTTTCGCGCACAATCGCAGCCGCAACGGTGCCGGTACCAGTGATATCTCCAGCGATAGACGCAACTTCTATAATCGCAGCCGTAACCGTGGCTGTGCCAGTAATATCTCCAGCAATCGACGCAGATTCAATGATCGCAGCCGTAACAGTTGCTGTACCGGTGATCGCACCGGCTATAGAAGCAACTTCGACTATCGATGCCGTAACAGTCGCAGTACCAGTGATCGCACCAGCGATAGATTGGGTACGTAAACCTTGGTAACTGTAATTTGCTACCCGATAATCAATACCTGATTGGCGATAATCAAATGAAGCCATCGGCTAAGCGTTTATTAACGTGACGCCACGAACGCATCCCAAGCGGAAACAACCTCAGAAGTCCACGTAGCAGCGGCCACAGCCGCAACCCGCGTATCCTCACCTGAAGTGTCGTCACCCGGTGCCAGAACGTGACGATGGTAACTACGACTCAACTCAACGTCGTCTTCACTCACCACTGTTGCTGTTCGCACACCAACCTGCCCCAGTTCTAAAATTTCGATTTTGTCAACAATGACAGATTTAGTAAGTGCCATGATTTCTCCTACGCGCTAGCGATGTACGAACCGGAAATAAGGAAATACGACCCGGTATCAACGTCGTCAGCCAAACTGGCGTCCTCAACGGTACCTCCGGCCCCAGCGTTCATATCCATAAACGTCGTATTGGCGTGGACATGCGTATGAATACCGCTCTTGGCATTAGCGAGGTTGATTACGGTTCCCATATTGGAACCCCGGTCAGCGCTCTCATTCAGGCTCGGAGCAGCAGTAAACGGTAGACCGCCAACCCTCAGAGTCCCAGCAGGTGAAGAAACAGCCGACACCGTGAACAGTCCCTGAATGTGGACGACACGCCCGACCTTTGTGTAAGCGCCTTGATCGGACCCCGTATTTACCGTGATGGAGCCAGACGATGAGGCGGTCAGAGCGCAAGTCCAATAACCCTCCTCATAATCGTCCAAAGTATTAGCATTGGACGAGTTGAGACCGTCTAGCAAAATGCCGTTACCGGCACCACTAACCGTCAGAACACCGTTTACCGTCAAAGCGGTAAGAGTGCCAACAGACGTAATAGCGGTCTGAGCCGCCTGAGTCACAGTAAGCGCAGTACCAGAAGCGTTACCCGTCAAAGGACCAGTAAGCCCTGTTGCCGTCAACATCCCAGTACCAGCGTTGTACGTCAAACCCCCGTCAGTTTTCGGACCCAAATCGCCGGTAGCGGACTCAAACACCGCCACCGAACACGACGTATCAGTCGTATCAGCAACCGTGATAGCCGTCGGCGTAGACGCAGGAACCGCAGCCCACTCAGTGTCGCCATCAGCCTGCTTTACTAAAACATGACTGGTGGAAGCCCCAGCAGCCGTCGTTGAACCAATACCTAACTTTGTTTCCAACGCAATAGTCGCACCATGCACATTGACGTGCATAACGTCGTGCTCTTTGCCGCTCGCATCAAGATCATCGGTAGACGCAATATCTGTTCTAAGTTGAGAACCAGAAGTGTCAAGCGCACCGGGATAGGCAGTAGCCATTAGAGAAACCTTTTCGGCGGCCTTGGCCGTTTATAGTTCGGTATCGGTACAATTTCCCGTACACCACGATAAGGCGGTATCAGCTTCGGCTTCGGCCTTGGCTCCCATCTCGGCCTTGATCTCGGCTTAGGCGTAGCATCCCGTCGCTGACCCGGATCAAGAGTATAACCCTGTCGAGGCCGTGGAACATTATGTTTACGGTTACTTTTTCGTTTAGGTATTCGACCTGAATTCTGGTTCTTCATTAGGCAAGAGTAACCGTCACAGCGCCAGCAGCAACAGTAATAGTGTCACCATCCAACACAGCCTTCGACGTAGTAACCGACGTATGATAAAGCAAATTACCGGCAGACACATGATCCCAAATACCGATATGCGTCACCGTACACGCAGGCATCGAAGCAAAAGTCTCCACAGCAGAATTCTCCGTCACACCATTCCCATCCGAACCCGCAGCAGTAAAAGCACACGCCTGACGAGCCACATCCACCTCAGCACCCGAACCCGCATCCGTCGGATCAGCAGTATGCAAAGCAAGATACACCGTCGAAGGATGCGTATATGCCGTCGTACCCAACGTATGATCCAAAAGTTTCTCTTCTAGATAGTTAGACATCTCAGCCATAAGAAAAAGTTACCTTTCTGTAACACAACAAGGCTAGCAAAATGATACACACCTGCTACCATCCACGCAACACCCCGGTACAGCACCCCCACCGGCCACATAAAACGAGAGTGCCGAACCCTAACTAGGTTACGTTCGCCCGTCAAAAGGGCAACTGCCCCCTGCACAAAAGCCAAGAGGCGCAGGGGCAGCATCCAACACAGTCGAAGATGCAGGTCGAACCGTACCTACAAACGGACGGAGGGACCCAAGGGATGCCTATACCCAAACACAAGACACTGGGTGTCCACGCACCCCCAAACAACCCTGACACATATATATGTAAGTGGGGTGCTGGTACATCCCCCCCCTACAAGCTTCGTTGCCCACGCGAAGTACAAACAAACACGATATCCTTTCACAAGCCGTGGATTAACAATGAGGGCTGCTCAGCGACCCCCTCCCCCCGCCCAAACATGGGCGGTCGGAGCCTCACGGGGTCACTTCCCAACCTTGGTCACCGCTAACGCGGCAACAAAAGAACCCCCCGCCCCCCGCTCTTGGGACCCTGCCCCCAAGAGCGCCACACCCGACACGCCACACAGCCTCCCCCCCCACCCTTCACAAGCCTGCTAGTTTCTGTGCGTTGTTTGTTCTGTTTACTGGTGTGTTGTGTGTGTGGTTTAAGGTTTGTGGGTTAGTGAGTGTGTGGTGGTTGTATGGGTGTTGCCCTGTC
>JGI24006J15134_10000225_pt1 | contig 39289 bp, 31 predicted proteins | sample LinPmetageLP53_FD_15134 | JGI IMG/M metagenome (IMG submission 15134)
CCAACGCCAACCTATGTTGCGTGGGGTCTTTGGGGCGGTTTTATGGGTGGCAGAAACTTTATCGATCGCGAAGCCAGACGTTTAAAAGGACTCAAACAAATGAAGCGTAATCCCGCAAAGTGCCCACCAGGATGTCAAGCAAAGCGTAAGCCTGCCGCACCAAAAAAGAAAAGGGCTCCACTCCCTAAATGCTTTGGAGAATGCGGAAGGTGGAATGCAGTTAAGGACCGAGAAGAAAAAAAGCTCGGGGTGCTATTCGATGGGCCGCAGGGAGTAGTTTACACCTCAGAAGGTGAAGCGTTGCCCGTAAGATATGCAATGGTGGAGCTAGATAAAGTTGAGGCGTCACACAACTCACGCGGCACCAGGTCAGACTCGTATCGTCAAGAATTGCAGGCCCGGCAAAGAGATTCAAAAGTATCAAGGGCTCAGATCTCAGACTTAGCAAAAGAGTTAAACCCATACATGCTAATGATTCCGTCTAGCGGATTATCAGACGGAGCGCCCGTCGTTGCGATGGTGTTTACCAAAGCTGGAAAACCTCAAATGCAGGTCATTAGCGGTAACGGAAGAATTGCGGCAATAAAATCAAAGCGCGGCAATTTTTGGGATCAATACGACGTCGCCCTGGTCGAAAGGTTTCAATCCAGACCGCTGCAAAGCTTTTTAAAGCGAAACAAAAAGAAAACCGTATTGGTGCGAATTCTCGATCTTGACGATATGGGGACACCGGAAGAAATACCAGAAGCAGCACTGCGGGCAGCAGCAGGGTCACAGACAACGCAATCAGCAGAGTTAAGCATTCTAGAGTCGGCAATTTCCCAAGCGAGAGCCGCAAACTTGAAATATCCAACTTTTTTTGGACCATTCAATTTTACCGATGCCATTACCGGATCAAACGTCCGCAACTTTATTAGAAGCAACCGTGAATGGTTTAAAATCGCCACCCAAGGTATTAGTTCAGCGCGAAAGTCAAGCATTGTCGGAGATCCAGACGCATCGGCCGATTTTGTAAACAACTTATTGCTTGGCTCTCTTCCACCAGAGTTTGTAAACACTCAATTAGCGCGGCGCATGACCAAACCGCAGTTTTCCGAGGCTTTGATCGGATCACTTCCCGCACTGGTCACAATCGATAGTTTAATATCCAGAGGTTTAGCCTCTCCAGAATGGAACCTATCGAATCAATTAATGAGCGCGGCAAGGTGGGTGCAAAAAGCCGGAAGCAAAGCGATCAGCGCTATCGCGCGTGATGTCGATATTGACACCAGGCAGGGAGATTTGATCCCGCAAGAAGACGTCGACGCAAAAGATACAGATCGACTGGGCGTTGCGTTCGCAGTTGCATTGCTACGCGCAGCGAGGCGACAAAACCCGAGCGCGGCGATCTCCGAATACCTGACAGCATACGTAAATAAAATCCCAGATCCGAACCAGCAAGGGATTTTTGGCGAAGCTCCGACCGCCGATCCAGCGCAAACCCTCGCACAAATAGTGCGATTTAAATTTGTGGACCGGCCCACCAGGTCGAACCCCCAAAAGTCAAAACGCAATCCGTCGACCGCCGATTACTGGGAGTTTCTCAACGATCTAAAAGATACGGGCAGTCGAGGAATGGAGATTTGGAGAGATGACGACGCCGATCTCTTGAGTGAGGCCAAAGGACACCGCGAAGCCAGGGGCACCAGGCGCCGCGCGTTTATCACCAAAACAGGAAAACAAGCGCTTTCGGTATATAAAAGGCAATTGCCCTTATTTAACCCAGCGCACAAAGATGCATCCAAAGAAACCTATAATTCCTTTCTTTCAGATCTAGCCAAAGCTGGACGTGGAGGAATGGTAGTTGCGCGAGATGGCGATCGGGATTTGTTGCATATGGCGCGCATACAAGGCCATGCAACTGCCAAAAAGCAAACATACGGTTTCGCCGCGTACATAACGCAGGCAGGTGAAAACCAGGTTAAGGGAATTGCAAACGATGACTTTCAAATGGATTTGCTAAACCCTGCAAAGCCTCGCTTCGTTATGATTGGTGATCGAGTAGATCTCGACCTGGTGCAAAGCGACGGCAAAACCAAAACATACAAAATGGGCGATAACGTTGCAGTTGCAACCGAACCAGACATGAAATCAATTTTCTTTGTTACAATTGGCAAACCCTCAAACGCCAATCCAAAGAAAGCAGCAGAAGCGTGGGAAGGTTGGACGTGGGGATCAGATGTAGACGCCGTATTTGAAGCAGAAAGGCCCACAGGCGACCAGGTGCGCACAGTGGGCAAAATTAAACGCATCTATTACGATGGCAGACTGGCTGAACAGGCAGAAGGACAGTCACGAAGGGTTCATGACTTTAAAAAACCCTATCCTCTATTGATTGTCTTAACCGATGGTGTCACAGTAACGCGGGGTTCAGGCGTTAACGCATCTCGATACAAAGTTACAGAACGAGGGATCATAGGATGATTTCTGGTTATTTAGTTAACCCTATCGGGAGAAAAAAGATGCCTGCACGCCGTAAGCGCCGCGCACCAGTCCGCACTCGTCGCAAAGCACCAGCACGACGACGACGAACCACCAGTACCAGCAAAGGCATGCCGCGTAAAACCGCGCGTCGTGCATACATGCGAAGCAAGCCGAATCCGGTACGAAGGCGACGACGTTCAGTTCGGCGCAACCCGGCTGGCGACATCTTGCAAAATGCGCTTATGGTGGGGCTCGGGGCGGCTGTTGCTCAGTTTGCCCAGACAAAGTTCATCGACGAAGCAAATATGAACATGCAGGCTGGCCAGGGCGAAGGGAGCCGACTTCCTGCAGTTGTTCAGGCCGGGTGGGGGCGAGCCGTCCTTGTCATGGGTATCGGTGCCACCGTTGCGGTTCTCAGTGACCGAGCAAAGCGCGGAAGTGCAATCAAGAAGTTTGGCCCTTCTTTTGGTGCCGGCTGGGTTGCCAATGGGCTTGCATACGGCATTCGCGAAATGATGGCCGCGAACTACGCTGCGCCAGGGGGTCAACTGTTAAGCCAGGGATCAGGCTCTGGTCGTGAACGGATTACCGTTGCAGATGTGCGTAACAACCCGGCTCACATCGCAAGCCATAGCGCTGCGGATGCAATGGCCGGACTTTACGCTGGAAATATTAACAACATTATTTAACTCAGAGCGGTGGAAAACACAGACACCACCGCAACAAGGATAGAAAAAAATGCCTATGCAGCCCCTTAGTGCGCCTCCAGTTCGCGTACAAAGTTTCCCGATTTACGACACGCATCGACTTACAGGTGCCACCCTAACCGCTTCGACTCTGATCTTTTTTCAGAACGGGCTTGGCTCACTTTCCGATGGTTTTACGACCGCACCGGGTAAGACGGTTTGCGAAAGTAATCTTTCTGGCCGAGGTCTTCCCAATGGGCAGGCATATCGGGTAGACCGAATCAGTGTCTTTGCTCGCGTTGCAGATCAGGCCGCATCAGCCGCCGCAATGGACGGCGCAAAGCAGCTTTGCGACATCTCCAACATCTTGCGAAACTCGGCACTCCAGTACCAGGCCGGCGCCGAGCTTGTAACATACGGCCCAGCCGAGTTTTTCCCCGGTGGTGGTGGTGTTGTTGCGGCATCGGCCCCCGCTGGTGGTGCTCTGGCTGAATTCGGTCAGGTTTCGCCTGTTAATGGTGCTCAATCGCACGAAGCAATCTGGCGTCTTAGCGAAAAGCTTATCCTTCGGGATGGCCAGTCGTTCTTCTTCAATCTAAAGCAGGTTAGAGATATTACGACACAGGACGCCGCCGCAAAGTATGATTTGACGATCTGTCTCTGGGGTGTTTCCTTCCAGGAAGTTCAGGGATAATTCGGGCGACCTGGTGCGCCGTCCGCTTCGACGCACCAGGTATTTTTCTGCGTACTTTAAACGGTTCGTAGTTACTGTGGATCGGGTTTCTTGCTTGCAGGTGGGGCCCGATCCGCTTCTTTTAGGGCCATTTTTTGGTTCCTGGATCCTGTGAATCGGGGTCGTGTTTAGCTTGGGGCCCCGATTCACTTCTTCTATTTTGAAAACAAAGGCTGATCAAAATGGCTGGATATCCAATTTACTATCTCTGTGAGTTCACCTCACTGGCGACCGCTTCAAACCAAACCAAAAACATTACTTTTAATGATCCCGGTTTAATAAAAGGCGTCACATTCAGCGCAATTTCAGTTGCAGGTACAAAGCTTGAGCGCGCAGCGTTCTTTGTTAATGTTCAACGACAGAATCAGCGCGGACTAACCACGGGGGATGTCAGCGCCGACGCATGGCTCGGCACTGGTGAGCGACCGTATTCGCTCGCAGGCCAGTTGGGGCAATACAGAATCGAGCGAAACGATTCGCTCCAGGTGACTGTGACTAACCGAAGCGGCACCAACGCCACATATGCCCAGGTCGTTTTTATTCTGCACGCGGATTGATACAAGAAATAGGAGCTAGAACCATGGAACATACTGGATATGTTGCACCAGGTCGGCCCCCGAAGTATCCCGTCGAATGGGCAGTGGTAGCGCCACTAGACCAGATTCGTGTAACTTCTACCGACTCAGAGAACCCGAATCGACTTGTTGAAGTTGATACGCGCGGTTGGGATAAGTTCGGAGTAAGGGTCCAGGCATCTGGATTAGATGCGGGCGACACCGTTGTGGTAACCCTTACAAGTCCCGAAGGCGCAGCCTACACGTCAATTTCCATGACCGCGCCAGGCACAGCCCCGGATCAATCCGTGGCAGGTATAAGTGCAGCGCCGATTGAAATTCAGAGCGCAAAAATATTCGTCTCCGCATATTACACAACGGCCATCGGGACCGCGTTTGTGGACGTCGCGATAGTTGGTTATCTAAAGGGCGGAAGCTATGGATGATGCCAACCAGGTGGCCAAGTACGACAGCGCATCTCATTTCTACGGAATTGGATCCCTGCTTCTGGCTGGTCTAGGCGTGCCTGCTATTCTTCATTTAGCAAACAAACAAACCCTGTCCGACACAGATCGCTGGGTTATGCGAGGCGTTGCGCTCAGTGCTGCAATTGTTATTGCTCCGCTAGGCTATATGTATCTCCAGGGACTAAGGAAAACTTGAATCAAAATGCACGATATATTTTCTTGGGTTTGGCGGCAGTTGGGATCCTTTTCTTTTTTTTTAGGAAGCCTAAAGAAATCGAAAGCTCCGGTGAGCTAACAAACCGAGAGATCGAATCTCTAGCGCGAATGCTATATGCAGAAACGTCATTTATTCACGATGAGCTAGAGTCAAGTGCTGTCATAAACGTAGCGCTCAATCGAGCAGCCCACAGCGGCGTGTCAGTTGAATCAGTGGTGCGTCCACCAGGTCAGCCACTTCTGTGGAATAGTTCACCTATCTATGCAGAACGCTATGAGCAGGCAACAAGATCACCAAATTGGGATTATGGGCTACGCCTGGTCGAGCGCGTTGCGTCCGGGGTCGTTGTGAATCCAATTGGACAAAATAGGCGCAACTTTGTTCACCCCGCAGGGATGCCTAATTGTGAAAACGGTAGTTGCGAGCATCGACGCGGGCGATATATGTGCGTGGATGGCCGATGCCTGCCAGTGTGGATCGTTGCACAGCGCAATGGAGGCCAGGCGCGCACAGAACCCGTTAATGTTGGGAGAGTGCTGGTAGCATGACAAAAGGCAATTTAAATGCGACCGCCACACTATGGGCGATGGGTGGTAGCTGGGTCGTCGGATTTGCGCTTGCGCTCTGTTTAGCGTCATGCGGCGGTAGCGGAGATCGACTCACCATAGATAAAACGCTTCCAATCATGCTTCAATGCATCGACGAGGCTCCAAATTTGAAAGGTGATCGCCGTGAAACTGCTATCTATTATTCTAGATGTGTGCTTCGCGTTATGGAATCTGCTAAAGCGAACAAAGACGCTGGACTCCTCGGAGGAATCCGAAAGCTCAGAGACGGAGGATCAGACTGATGGGGGCGATTAATCCAAATAACCTTCGAATGTTTCCGTTCGGGGGCACTGTTACAACGTCTACACAGTATGTAGGGCCCGCAGACTCGCCGTTTCTATCTGGAAAAACGATTTCGGAAATACCTGGAATGTCGAGAAACTCGCTCGTGGTATCGTGGGAGATTCGCAACAATGAGGCATCAGGCGGAAACAATCTTCTGGTTCGGTTTGGACCAAAAACCGGACTGTTTACACCAGGTGCGGGCAATGTTCTTGATAACTACTTCACGCTACAACCAGGTGTAGCTTATTCGTTTAATGCGTGGCCCCAGGAAGAGCAGGTTAACGACAACGTAGGTGGATCTGACTATTCTTTGCTCCTGGTCGAAGCCAGTGCAACCACAGCAGCGTATACAGGGATCGTGACTGTATACGATCCAGCCGACGCATAGGGTTTTCTAATGCCGTTTATAAGCGGGGGTGATTCAGGCGGGGGAGGTGGCGGTTCGGGTACCGTTACGTCTATCACGCTGCGAGATGAAAATTCGGTTTCAACCAGCGCGATCACTACAACGGGTTTCTTTCAGCTCGATGCGGGCCCCGGTATTTCAACGGCGGCGTCTGGTTACACGCTAACAATTTCTGGCGGGCCGTTAGCTATTGCGACAAAAACGGCAAACTATTTAGTTGCTACATCCGACGATTTTTTAGTTTCTGATATTGCTACAGCGGGCGCAGATATCACAATGACACTCCCAAGCGCAGCAAGCTCAACTGGCCAGAAGTGGACTTTTATTGATGATGGTGGGGCGGGTTCATTCAATACGATCATAGCGTCTTCTGACCTAGTGAATGGGAACTCTACATACCCTCTTATTGGTGCGCGAGCATCTGTTAGCGTAGTGTCTACTGGCACGACGTTTTTAGTATTTTAAACGCCTATACAGGCAAAACATTATTAGCGACGGTAAGTAACCGTCCCAGAAAGGATCGAGAAAATGGCATACGGAATAGCCCCAGATTTAGTAGTTTTGGGCGGAGGTCTTTGCAGCCCGGACGGGCGTGAAAAGTTGCAACTAGCCGATGGAAGCACTGGTGACGTCACATATCCCGACGCCGGTTTTCTAAAGTTCAGTGGCGGAGGACAAATTAAAGTTCAGCCAGGCGGCAATTTGTGCGTTAACTCTTCAGGCGTCCAGGCGCTCAAGGTGGATGGCAGCGGAAATACTGAGGTCGTATTAGATCTTACAGTAACTGGTAACAACATCAGCGGCACCGGCGGCGTTTGTCTCACATTTGATGGCCTCAATGGTGTCACCACTGGTGACTATCTAACGACGGGCGGAAAGCTCACAGTTAACGCAGCCAGCGACGTTTCATTTGCCGGCGTAGATTACACTTGGCCAGGTGCTGATGGTTCAAGCGGTCAGATTTTAAGTACTAACGGATCGGGCGCACTCTCATGGGCTACTGATGCCGCAGGCGGAGCGCGGTTTGAGGTAGATACTACGGTTCGCACGGCTAGCGGGAACGTCACAGCTTCCGACGCTGGAAAGACCATTTTAATTGATTCGTCGAGTGCACCAGTCGTTTTAACGCTCGCCGCCGCAACTGGATTCACTAACGGTGACATAATCGTTATTAAAAACGTTGGCGCTACTACCACATCAATTCAGCTTACGAACAGCGGAAGTGACAAAGTTGATGGTGCTGCGGCGTCAGCATTGCCAGTCATTACAACAAAAGATGGTAGCATTCAGCTAGTGTGCGATGCCGCTGCTAACTATTACATTTTCTAATGGCGTATAAATCCCCAGCGGAGCGATACACGTACAATGATCGCGGTTATTTTACCGTGTCTGTATCGTCCACGAGTTTCATCGGCCCTTCGGGTATCGGTCAATGGGTATACTCAAGCTCCGCTGGGACGCCCGGATCACTACAAACTGATCTAAGAAATTACACCAGAATGACAGTGCCGGGTGATGGCACCCTTGATAGTGTGACATTTTCGGCTTCATTCAATGGCACCTGGTCGGCATCTAGCCCAAACAACCTACTAATCCAGGTCTACCGCTACGCGGCAAGCGATATCGCAAGCGCCGCGTGGGATTCTACGATCACACCAACAAAAATTGCCGAAGTGAGCGTCTCAGAATCTTTCCAGGATAAAGTTTACTGTGACACCACAACGATAACGGCCGGTAACTCAGTGACTAAGGGCGACCAGCTTGCGTGGTATTTAAACGCATCTAACGCAAGCGACCCAATAACGGCAAACGCGTACTTCAATATCGCGCTTAACTTCGCGCAGGATTAACAAAATGAACACAACGAATCAAAGCTGTGATTGTCAACACATGATGCCAGTAATGGGCATGGGTATGCGACCGGTAGGCCAGATGAATCCGGCTAGGCCAATGGCAGGGCTCGCGATTGCAGCACTCGCCATCGGCGCAGGCTACGCAGGTTTAAGGTATGGGGCCAAACTGCCACACAAAAAAGCAGTAAGCGCGATTGCCTGGTATGGAATTCCTGCTTCTATCGTTGCGCGAATCGGTGCAAACGCATTGTCCAGTCCTGAGTAAATGGCCCGCGCATATATAACCAGGTTAAGAAACGGAACATGCGAAAAGATTTCGTGCGACGGTGACGTTTGTCAAACTGAGCCGGTACGATGCCCACCTGGTTGCATTCAGTTCGGCAGGTGCCCCGCACAAAACAGTAGTAATGTTTTGCTAATTGGGGCAGCCATAATCGGCGCGCTTTTTTTGTTAAGACGATGAACCGAACAGAGTTTTTAGAAATACCGGTGATAAATGCAGTGGGTGTCAATCAGACACTTGGGGAAGCAATCGGTTTTGGTACCGCGCGCGCGCCACAGTATTTAATTATTATTCAAGGCTATGCATGGTGCCCATCGTGCAAAAACGCACCCGCACGATTCGCTAGTGAAATTTCAGAGCTAGACGTTTTCGACCAGGGCGCCAGCGTTCAAATTTTGTACTACAGCCAAAGAGATCGAGAAGACCAGGCCGCCAGGCTAGACCCACAAACCGAAAACCTTATACAGCGAAATGCAACTCTCGTGTTTTCTTCAGATATTCAGCAGGCAGGAATAACGAATCTGCAATCTGTTTTGGGTTATGAAGGTAACTTCATTCCAAGATCTAGCCTTGTTGACTTAGGTCAAGCCTCTACACCTAACGCGAGTATTTTAACCAGCGATCCAGGTATTCCTTATCCCGAAGCAATCACCAGGCTAGAGGGTTCTGGAACAGTAGAGCAGCGCGCATCGATTTTTGCAGCCGTGTCAGGCGATAGGCAAAGCCCAGAGCCAATACCTCTGACAGCGATCGACCAGGCCGAACGCGTAATCCAAAATCTGATGGAGTCAATCAGTACGGGTCAGATGAATTGCGAAGACTTCAAAGATCAAAGGTTCAGAGCTCGATTCTTTAATGAAGTCTATTTAGGCAGAGGCACAAAACCGGATCTGCAAAACCAAATAGACAGTATTGACGCCATCGAAGCGACCGAAGAGTTTAAAAGAAAAGTAAAAAGCCTGGTTTCGATGCTTGGCTCTGGATCGCTACAAATGGGATCGACGCCCACGGATCTAATCGTGCGAGGCGATGATCCTGCGGACTGGCGGTTTAGGTTTCCTCCCATACTCGGATTGTCTCCAGATGCCGCCGATGATGTAAACCGAGAAATTATTAATAATGATCTACCCGGAGATTTTTTTGAGGCGTGGCCGCGAAACGAGCCATCGGACGCAGAATATAAAGCGCAAGTATTAACAGCATTCCAAAGCTATTGGGAGCGAATCGCTGATGTGATGCTGAACCCGACACAAAGAAGACGCCTACCGGCAGAAGCAAGAGTCTGCGCGGGGGAAAGTCTCGATCCCCCCGCAGTGGATTTTCCCACTGTGCCCACCAGGTCGAATGGTGCCATCCTTTTCATTGCTGGCGCGACTATCGCCGCATATTTTATTTACAAAAAATAATAACCAGCCTTTCCGAATTCGCACATTTAGTCTATCTTGCATCAGTCCACTTTCGGACTAATCAAGAGGTACAAAATGGAAATTGAAAAAGACCCAATTGGGCGCCCCGTGTTTTATGTGCAAACAAGGATGGCAGCCGCTGGGAAAGATATTGAAGATCTTCTATGTTGCGCGTTCGAGGGCGGATCCAATTCTTGGTATTGCAGGCTTGATATCTATGCCCCACCAGTCGGATATAATTTGCAAGACTGGAAATTATTTTTAGAGAAACATGATCTGGCTTTCCATCTGTCAACACCCGTGTTCGGGGGAAAGCTGGAACTTTATACTCAAGAGGATGACGAGAGATTTGTTCTCGACTGTGATTCGCTTGAAAGGGGTTTAAACATTCTTGCCCGAGATTATCCATGGCACTGGAAAAGCTTCATGGATGACGCATTCGACGCAGACACCGGCGATGCCTTTCTTCAGTGCTGTTTGTTTGGGAGCATTGTCTACGGATGATCGCCTGGTCGTGATTAGTATCACGACCCCGAGTAAATACATTGGCGAGTGAAACGAGCCAATCAGCAAGAGGCAAAAATGGAAGAATTTATCGACGATAAAGACGATCGCGGAACCCCGCAGGATATCTTTGATGCGCTCCATGCGCGTTTTCAATTCACGCTAGACGCCGCAGCAGCCGAACATAATGCAAAACTCTGGAAGTACTTTGACCAGGAAACAGACGGACTGCGCCAAAGCTGGAAAGGCGAGCGAGTCTGGTGCAAGCCGCCATACTCCGACCTGGGCGCATGGGTAGCAAAAGCAGCAGAGCAAGAAGCCGATTTGTGCGTAATGCTTATCCCAGCAAACCGGACCGATCAGAAATGGTGGCACCGTTACATTGAGAGCCAGCGCGGGAATGGCACGATTTGGGTTGAGTTTCTTGAGGGCCGGATCCGGTTTCGGTTCCCGCCTGGTGACCCACGGCGTGACCAGGTGGGCAACTCACCACCGTTTGGAAGTTGTCTTGTAGTCTTTCTAGGCGGCGAGTCAATTTTGCCAGCCCATCGGCAACGGTCTTTGTTATGAATGAAGAACTCACAGTTTTATCGCTTGGTGGCGGCGTCAATTCAACGGCGCTCCTGGTCGGCCTCATTGAAAAAAATAGAGCGCCGGACTTGATTTTGTTTGCCGATACAGGCGCGGAGCACAACCGAACCTATATCCATCTAAACGAACTAGATGACTGGCTTTCGAGAAAAGGCAGAGATCCAATCGTTAGGGTAAATAATGCAGCAAGAGAAGGCTTCGTTCATAAATCGCTCGAAGATGAGTGCCTCAACAATAAAACCCTTCCTTCTCTGGCCTTCGGATTCAAGGGGTGCTCAGTAAAATGGAAACGCCAACCAATGGACCGTTTTGTAAAAATGTGGAAACCAGCGATCAAAAAATGGAAATCGGGCGGACGGGTTACCCGATTGATTGGAATTGATGCTGGTGAACGACACCGGGGCAAGATTCCCGATGATAAAAAATACGTCTATCAGTTCCCACTAATTGAATGGAATTGGGGCAGAGCGGAATGCGTGGAGGCAATCAGAAACGCCGGAATTCAAGTGCCAGGAAAATCGGCATGTTGGTTTTGTCCCGCATCGAAAAAAGCTGAAATCATCGATCTTGCAAACAATCACCCCGATCTTTTTGAACGTGCTGTCGCTATGGAGCAAAACGCAAAAGAGGATTTAAAAACCGTCAAAGGTCTAGCCCGAAACTATTCTTGGCAAGAAATTGTTGAGGCCGACAGACAGCAACTAAAGATGCCGTTTTTTACAAATTTGCAGGAACCGTGCATGTGTTTTGACGGGGACGATTAGGATGCAAAAACAACAGTTTGGTAAGGCCGTTCGCCAAGTTCGTAAACAGCGAGGTATGAAGCAAAAAGAACTAGCGCAAAAACTAGATATCACTACGGCTGCAATGTCCAGGATCGAAACTGGAGAGGTTCACATTTCATTGACCCGAATGTTAAACATTGTTGATTCATTGGGTTTCGATACTTACACCGTAAGCAAAATCAGGGGGGCCATCGCACATATCAATTTTCAAGAAAAGGCGTCCGGATGTCGGGCGTGCTTTGTCAAAACTGGGGGCGTATGGCCACCATATTACGAAAACGAAATCTGTTTCGAGGAGCAAACAAATGAGTAATGAAAAAGACAGCAGAGGCGTGGTTCATACCGCAAGCGGGCGCGGTCCCAACGCCTACCAGGTCAGCAATGAAGACTTTGCCGCAATGGAGAAACTTGTCGCAGACTGGTGCGAAGAAAGCGGATATGTGCCAGACGAACCAGGAGATAATGTCAGACTGGCATTTGATCCCGATCAGCCGGAAAACCTAGATTTAGGCGTTTTTATCCAGGTCGGGAACACACACAAGGGACACCGGGCGTACGGAATCTGGGAGCTTCTTGATCCCAAAAGTCTTTCAGATGATGACGATAGAAAACATCTTCGAATGGGAGAACGCCGATCATACATTCCACCCGGACAAAATAGGCTCTTTTATGGGAATGGCGATCACTTGATCGAGTACTGGAAGAAACACCAGGCGGGGTGGTTTAGTCAAACGCAGTAAATAAGAGGAAAAAACAAAACCCTCTAGCGTGCATCTCATTTTGGGGTTGAGGCATGCTAGAGGGCTTCGCAAGAGGTGAGGGCAGTATACGCGAATTTGGTTTTTTAAAAAGATGTTTTCGAAGGTTTATTGTCAACAGAATTAACACCCCATAAAAAGCAAGAGGTACAAAATGCTTACAATGTCGATTGTTACAATACTTGAACAGATCATGACTATGAAAGGGATCAGCTTGGATGATTTGTCAGAAAAGTCATGCGTTTCGAGGATCCGTGTCCAACAAATTTTTAGAGGTTCCCCGGTTGATTTAACTGTGATGGAACTCCAATTTTTTATCACGGCGCTAGATTTTACAAAGCAAGATCTTGAGTTGGCAAAGGGGGCTCTTCCGGCATGGTTGTTTAAGATTTTCACCCTTACACATTTCAGAAAACTTAAAAACGCAGCGTCTGAAGTCTCAAGGATGGCTAACACGTTTACGTGGGATAATGACAATGACTGAGCTATTAAAATCAAGGCTTGGTTATCCATGGGTTTACCTAACAGAGCACGATCAGTTTAGCGGTGAACTCGAAACGGGACATCTGGAACTTCTTAGAGTTGAACCTGGTGAGCTTGACTCAAAAACTGAGCACAAACTCAAAAGGTTGCAATCCGCCTTCGACCAGGCCCGGCTCGGAAATGGTGGGATTATTCCAGCTCATGTAAAAACGAGCGATATGGTGCGCCTGGTTAATGAAGAGTCAAATGATCATTATTCAGCAAGGCTAGAAAGGAAGTCACGCAAGGGGGTTGCTCCAATTGCAGCAGGAATTGACACGCTTTATTTATCAGTTGACGTACAGTTTTCGCAGCCAGTGCTAGAAATGTTGGAAGTCCTTAAAGAGCAATCGCAGGAAAAACGGGTTCGTCCTATTGTCCAGGTCGGGGGGCATCGCTTAGAGGTCCAGCCATATGGTGCGAAGCCGTTTTGGAGATATGTGTTAAAGGGTTCAACCTTCAACATAAAAATTAGGCGAGATTATAAATCAGGATCAGCTTCCGCTTATATCGAGATTCGCAGTCAATGGCTCTGGCGAAATGGAGCCGACCAGGTCGTGGCAGATTTGACAAAGCTGCTTGACGGGTGGCGCGTTCCGGATTCACCTCTGACATATACGGTCAGTAGGTTGGATTTATGTGTTGACGTGCAAGGTTTCGTTCCATGTCTCCAGGAATATCTTTCTGGTGCGTTTGTAACGAGATCACGATCACACACGGCATATATGAAAAATGATCCTTTGGTGTGGTCGGATGAACACCACGATAAGTCGAACGCGATACATTTTTCGGGTGGTAGACTACAGGGCCTCAGTTTTGGCAAAGGGGCAATTTCTTGCCGCATCTATGACAAGCAGGCAGAAATCAAAAAATCAAAAAAAGACTGGTTGAAATCGATTTGGACCGCATGTGGATGGGATGAAACGAAACGAGTCTTTCGGGTTGAGTTTCAGTTGAGAGCGGAAGGTTTAAAGTGCTGGCTGTCTGAATCTGGAGGAGATTTTAAAAAGGGTAAAACGTGGCCAGAGATCAGGCGTGCGATTGATGGGATTTGGTCATATTTAACCGGCAGAGTTGGAAAGGGATGGCTAAGTTTGAAAAAGCCGTCTAGTGATTCAAACCGAACGCGATGGCCAGTCAGCCAGGCATGGGGTCGTATTGCATCATTGAAATGGGGGGGGGCAACTAAGCGCGCACGGGTTGTTCGTGTACCTGAAGCTCGATTTATTCCTACTCCAAATTGGGTTTCCGACTTGAGGGCGGGGCACCAGGTAGAAAAGCAGCCGCAGGCGCGCGCCTCTATTGGCAGCGCGATCGCAAGAATAGTCACGCAAGACGATGTGCGAAAACAGTGTGACAAGCCAACTAGGGATTTGTGGGACGGCACAGTATTTAAAGCAAGCGAAGCATGTTTATCGCCTTACCTGGTCGAAGCAGAGCAAAGGGCAGAAATGCTGTCCCACCAGGCGGTGGGGGTCGGAATTGCTATGGCGGCAAATTTAGATGAAGCCACAGGAGCGTTTGATCCGTTGACTGAGGATGGGGCCGTCGAAAGGGTTCTCATATCGATGCGCTCGGCATTGCGTTCAAAGGGCGGAATCAAAGATCGTTTAATTTTATCAAAAGATCGAAGCGTCTTCAGGCAGGCATTTGAACAGAATCTTAGGAGTCTAACGGGGTGAACAATTTAAAACATATACGTCAAGCAAGGATCAGAGGGAGTAGGCAGTTTGTCGATGTGCTCTACATCGCCGAATCAAAATCCAGAGCACACGTAGAATATTCGGTTTACACCGGCAGACATACTGAAAAAATTGCAAGATGGGTAGATTTAAACGAGTTGATTTTCGAGATCCCCGAGCCAGTTTGCTTGGTTCCTAATCGCGCAAAGTCAAAGTCAATTCCTAAAAATATTATGATTGAACGACTTCAGGAAATAATAACTGAGCTAGAAAGATAGCATTGCATGACCAGGTGATTAGGTTTATGTGGTCGACCAGGTGGTAGACCAGTCAAGATAAACAGCAAATGAGGAGCAGGATAAATGGAAGAGCATGTGCACAGCGCGCCAGAATTATGGCGAAAACATCGACCAGAAGCACCCACAAGGCCAATAACACACGCCTATATTTGGATTGACGGACAAAAGGCAGGCCGCATCGATGAACCAGATATCGATCATCTTGATGAAGATTTGTTGAGGGCAGAGTTTCCTTATCTCAATAAGGGACGCCATGAAGTTATGATCGACTTTCGATCGACGGTAGGGCGCGGCGCATTAGGTCAAATTAGGATTACGGTCGAAAACGGTTTTGAGGCAGAGCCAGCCCAGGCAGAAGATTCAGGACCGCCTTCAGAGCTGGTGTCTCTATGCATTCGTTTGATGGGGCAAAATGAAAAGCTCCAAAAGAATTTGCTCGAAGCGACGAATCATCATTCTTCGGCTCAAATGGATTCACACGAACGACTAATCCAATTTATGACGATGAGCATGGAGCGCGACCGAGAACGACATAATGCATGGATGGAAAAAGAAGCTTCCATGCGCCAGCATATTTCAGAGCGTGACGATGCAAGAATGGCCACACACAGCGGCGAGCAAAAAGAGTTGCTGTCAATGTTGATCTCTATGGCTAACAACGGCGGCAAGGGAGAGGCGGCGCCTAATCCATTGATGGAGTACGCCCAAAACAAAATGATGGAAGGCATGATGGGCCAGGTGGATGGAATGCTAGAAAAGGCGACGTCTCAACAAGGTGGGATGGAGGGCCTCCTTTCGGCGGTTGGTCCGCTACTGGCACAGAAGTTTGCAGAGCAGCCACCAGTTCAACAGCAAGCGCCAATTCCAGCGGGTGAGCAATGAACAGTATTGAAGAGCTCTTGGCAGAGATGCCCGACACAGCCCCGATGAAGCTGGCAATCGTAAATGTTAAAACAGCAATGATCGTTTCTCGGGTTTTGCTAAAAGACGTTCAGAACATGCGAGCAACAAACGACGAAGTTCTTAAGCTCACCAACATGCTCCTAGAGCAAGAGTCTTATTTCACAGAGCTGTTCGAGGATAACGCTAATGCCGACGATTGATGAAGTAATGGGATCGCATATGAAGGCGGCAAGAAAAGCCAGATCGTTAACGCTGCAAGAGTTATCGTTAGCCGTGCGCCCAGGTGTGCAATTTAATCACAGCAAAATTTCAAAACTCGAGCGCGGCAAAATGATCTGGACTGTTAAAGATCTTTTGATATTGCTCGAAGCGTTAGGCATGGAACGGGCAGTTGTATCTGTAGACTCACTACCAGGAGTCGTTATCAATGAAGGTTAACAATATTTGCAATCAAGATTTGATAATCCAGATCGATGAGCTGTACCGAAAGTACCATACCTACTGGATCGAACTTCACACTGAAGAAGGGGTGAGACCGCTGTCACAGTCTGAGATTGATTGGCAGATCTCCACAATGACAACAGAGGATGAGTTGCATATCAAAGTTCCATGTGATGAAGTCATTGAATATAATGATCACACATACACAGGGCCATGCATGATCGTTTACAGGGTTTTTGATTCTCACTAACTGCTCCTCGCGGTAGGTGAAGCTCGACCATCTAACGATGGTCGGGCTATTTTTTTGCTTGCTTCTGTGCAATTCTCCACGCATGCGCGTACAAACGAATCTCATTGATAAATGGACTCTAGTCCACGCAGGTAGCGGATACGCTTTTGCAAAGGCCGGTATCAGTGAACCGACATCGGTTGCTCTTGCGTTACTCTACGAAATTGTAGAACAGCCATTTCTGTCTAGTGACACCGGACGGAATTTCTTTAATGCATCTGGACCAGAGGCTTTCGGAAACCAGGCGGTCGACGTTTTGGTATTCTGGCTTGCATATCGATTAGGGCGAAAATGAACAATTTACAAATTGTACCTTTTACTTGGAAGACCCAAGAGGACCGAGACCAGGCCCTACGCGCGCTGGTCCACAAATACGCACACCAGCCCCAAACAAGAATGCGCGCCCTGGAAATTTTGCGAGACTGCAAAGCGCCAGAGCGAAACCCGATTGCTGCTGCTACATGCTTGTTAAGTTTCGTTCGAAACAATTATCCATATCGAATGGAAGCAGGCGAGCAAATTGTTTTGCCAAATGTTCTGCTTCAAAATCCAGGGATCGGCGGTGACTGCGACGATCTTTCAATTCTGCTTGCTTCCCTGCTTGCTTCAATGGCTTGGACTGTCCGACTTAATTATTGGAGGCAGCCAGGTGGAGTGATCGAGCATGTATCCGTAGCTATTGAAGACAACGGGAAATGGATTAATCTAGATCCAATTACAGACAACGCGCCTGGTTGGGTGCCGGCTGGATATCAAGAGATCCCTGGTAAGACTGTGCCAACGGGCGGAACCGCACATACCGGGGCGATTGAAGTATGCAAAAAATCAATTTGGCCTTTCATTTTCGGATCAGTTATCGGGGCATTTATTGTCTGTAAGGTTTTTAAGTGAGTTCACACATTCCAAATATAATTGGACCGATCCCCGCTGATCTCCTGGTGCCCGACGATATTTCAGCCGGTGATAGACAAAGGAAAGACTGCACAGATTTATATCGTGCCTATGTCCACTTCACTGAGGAGGGGGACCAGGCGCGGGCCGAAGCAGCTTTGCGTGCTTTAAACGCTCGAAACTGTCTTCCGTGTCCTCCCGTCCAGGAGTGCCCACCAGTTACCCAGTGTCCACCACAGCAAGACTGCCCAAAACCGGGATCATCGCTTTGGTGGATCATCGCCGTTTTAGTAGGCGCAACCATTCTTTTAGCAGAACCAGACACAGGAAAATAAAAATGGCAAATCATGATCACCCCACATTCCGCGACTACTGGACGGAAATCCAAAACCAAGCACAGTACTTTTCAGACAATGATCCTGACGGTGAAGGTTGGATCGCTGAGGGATACGACGAAGACGATCTATATGGGGCGATGATGGAGGTTTTGGACAGTCATCAATTCGTGATCTACAACGCAAAGGCTCTAAGAGTATTGGAGCACAGCGAAAGCGATCATGCATATCATGATGAATTCGGTGAACTTCCAAAGGGTGAAACAGTGCGCGAAATAGCACCACCAATGGCTTTGTATGCAATGCTGGAAGATATCCAGAATCACTCTGATTTTGTTGGGGCTTGATCATGAATGCCGAACAGATCATCGCTCAGTTAGCAGCAATGGCAGTTCCCGCAAGGGATAGCGCGCCTGGTGCCTGGTGCGAGGGGTGCCCTAATGAACTTGCAGCAGCAAGGCAGTACAATATCGATATGTCTAATTTCTTTGAGTACTGCGCGCAGAATGGGCCAATTGCAGCACTGAGTATCGATCAGCAAAATGCAGTAGTGCTGGCAGCAATCCGAACGCAAATCAAAGCCACCGACGCAGGACTTTATAACGGAAAAATAGATGGGAAGATCGGCCCAAATACTATTGACGCAATGACCCAGTTAAATGGTGAAACCGCGCTAAATGAAACCATCTTGCTTAACCGTTTTAATCCGGGGATGCCATGTCAGCCAGCGAGGGATCTTGACGTCGCCGCGCCCCAGCAGCCCGTTTCGAATAAGGCCGCGGGCGCGTTTGCTCTGATTGCTTTAGCAGCAGGCGCATATTTTCTTCTGAGGTCTTGAAATGACACCCAATCTCGATACTGAAGACGGACGTTTTGAAGGCTATTGCCTCGCTCAACATCTAGCATTCGTAGCCAATAAAACTGCAAACGATGCAATTGCGGCGATGCGTGGGGCAACCGACCAGGCGCGCGTAGTGCTCGAAGAGTATCTGACAACCTCACAGATTAATCGACAAACATATAATGAGGTTTCGCGCCTTATTCTCGAAGAAGCAAACAGGCAAGATGATGCTTGGGTTCGTGATGGATCAGTCTGCCAACCGGCGCCCGACAACCTTCGCGCAAATCGCTTAAATGGCCTAAGCACAACGGGTCTGATCCAAATTCCCTCGCTAGTAATATGGGTTTTAGTCGGTACGGTTATAACCGCAATTACGATCGGTATAGCGGGCAACGCCATAACCCAGGCCACCCAGGGGCAATATTTAGCCTTCGAAGAGTCAAAACAGCTAGCAATTAGAGCTTTTCAAAAATGCAGACAAGACAATCCAGGGGACACCAGAGGATGCAAACCAATTATTGAAGCGATTGGTAAGAGACCAGGATCCAATATTGCCCTAATTGTTACCGCGCTTGCTGCGGCGGGAATTGCGTTTCTTTATTATCGATCATGACTCTGCCCGTCAAACTGCCACCAAACGTCTTGATCTCACTAAAGCGAGGTCTTGAACTATACGAAGGCGGTTTTGCGGGAAAGGGGCTAATGGCGTCCACTGTTAATTCTGCTAAACGCGGTATCCAAACCGGATACTGGCCCCAAGAAAAAATAAAAAAAGCCGCAGCCTGGTTTTCACGCCACGAGAAAAACAAGCGTGATAAGCGCATCGGCGGTTCGCCTTCAAAGCCAACGCCAACCTATGTTGCGTGGGGTCTTTGGGGCGGTTTTATGGGTGGCAGAAACTTTATCGATCGCGAAGCCAGACGTTTAAAAGGACTCAAACAAATGAAGCGTAATCCCGCAAAGTGCCCACCAGGATGTCAAGCAAAGCGTAAGCCTGCCGCACCAAAAAAGAAAAGGGCTCCACTCCCTAAATGCTTTGGAGAATGCGGAAGGTGGAATGCAGTTAAGGACCGAGAAGAAAAAAAGCTCGGGGTGCTATTCGATGGGCCGCAGGGAGTAGTTTACACCTCAGAAGGTGAAGCGTTGCCCGTAAGATATGCAATGGTGGAGCTAGATAAAGTTGAGGCGTCACACAACTCACGCGGCACCAGGTCAGACTCGTATCGTCAAGAATTGCAGGCCCGGCAAAGAGATTCAAAAGTATCAAGGGCTCAGATCTCAGACTTAGCAAAAGAGTTAAACCCATACATGCTAATGATTCCGTCTAGCGGATTATCAGACGGAGCGCCCGTCGTTGCGATGGTGTTTACCAAAGCTGGAAAACCTCAAATGCAGGTCATTAGCGGTAACGGAAGAATTGCGGCAATAAAATCAAAGCGCGGCAATTTTTGGGATCAATACGACGTCGCCCTGGTCGAAAGGTTTCAATCCAGACCGCTGCAAAGCTTTTTAAAGCGAAACAAAAAGAAAACCGTATTGGTGCGAATTCTCGATCTTGACGATATGGGGACACCGGAAGAAATACCAGAAGCAGCACTGCGGGCAGCAGCAGGGTCACAGACAACGCAATCAGCAGAGTTAAGCATTCTAGAGTCGGCAATTTCCCAAGCGAGAGCCGCAAACTTGAAATATCCAACTTTTTTTGGACCATTCAATTTTACCGATGCCATTACCGGATCAAACGTCCGCAACTTTATTAGAAGCAACCGTGAATGGTTTAAAATCGCCACCCAAGGTATTAGTTCAGCGCGAAAGTCAAGCATTGTCGGAGATCCAGACGCATCGGCCGATTTTGTAAACAACTTATTGCTTGGCTCTCTTCCACCAGAGTTTGTAAACACTCAATTAGCGCGGCGCATGACCAAACCGCAGTTTTCCGAGGCTTTGATCGGATCACTTCCCGCACTGGTCACAATCGATAGTTTAATATCCAGAGGTTTAGCCTCTCCAGAATGGAACCTATCGAATCAATTAATGAGCGCGGCAAGGTGGGTGCAAAAAGCCGGAAGCAAAGCGATCAGCGCTATCGCGCGTGATGTCGATATTGACACCAGGCAGGGAGATTTGATCCCGCAAGAAGACGTCGACGCAAAAGATACAGATCGACTGGGCGTTGCGTTCGCAGTTGCATTGCTACGCGCAGCGAGGCGACAAAACCCGAGCGCGGCGATCTCCGAATACCTGACAGCATACGTAAATAAAATCCCAGATCCGAACCAGCAAGGGATTTTTGGCGAAGCTCCGACCGCCGATCCAGCGCAAACCCTCGCACAAATAGTGCGATTTAAATTTGTGGACCGGCCCACCAGGTCGAACCCCCAAAAGTCAAAACGCAATCCGTCGACCGCCGATTACTGGGAGTTTCTCAACGATCTAAAAGATACGGGCAGTCGAGGAATGGAGATTTGGAGAGATGACGACGCCGATCTCTTGAGTGAGGCCAAAGGACACCGCGAAGCCAGGGGCACCAGGCGCCGCGCGTTTATCACCAAAACAGGAAAACAAGCGCTTTCGGTATATAAAAGGCAATTGCCCTTATTTAACCCAGCGCACAAAGATGCATCCAAAGAAACCTATAATTCCTTTCTTTCAGATCTAGCCAAAGCTGGACGTGGAGGAATGGTAGTTGCGCGAGATGGCGATCGGGATTTGTTGCATATGGCGCGCATACAAGGCCATGCAACTGCCAAAAAGCAAACATACGGTTTCGCCGCGTACATAACGCAGGCAGGTGAAAACCAGGTTAAGGGAATTGCAAACGATGACTTTCAAATGGATTTGCTAAACCCTGCAAAGCCTCGCTTCGTTATGATTGGTGATCGAGTAGATCTCGACCTGGTGCAAAGCGACGGCAAAACCAAAACATACAAAATGGGCGATAACGTTGCAGTTGCAACCGAACCAGACATGAAATCAATTTTCTTTGTTACAATTGGCAAACCCTCAAACGCCAATCCAAAGAAAGCAGCAGAAGCGTGGGAAGGTTGGACGTGGGGATCAGATGTAGACGCCGTATTTGAAGCAGAAAGGCCCACAGGCGACCAGGTGCGCACAGTGGGCAAAATTAAACGCATCTATTACGATGGCAGACTGGCTGAACAGGCAGAAGGACAGTCACGAAGGGTTCATGACTTTAAAAAACCCTATCCTCTATTGATTGTCTTAACCGATGGTGTCACAGTAACGCGGGGTTCAGGCGTTAACGCATCTCGATACAAAGTTACAGAACGAGGGATCATAGGATGATTTCTGGTTATTTAGTTAACCCTATCGGGAGAAAAAAGATGCCTGCACGCCGTAAGCGCCGCGCACCAGTCCGCACTCGTCGCAAAGCACCAGCACGACGACGACGAACCACCAGTACCAGCAAAGGCATGCCGCGTAAAACCGCGCGTCGTGCATACATGCGAAGCAAGCCGAATCCGGTACGAAGGCGACGACGTTCAGTTCGGCGCAACCCGGCTGGCGACATCTTGCAAAATGCGCTTATGGTGGGGCTCGGGGCGGCTGTTGCTCAGTTTGCCCAGACAAAGTTCATCGACGAAGCAAATATGAACATGCAGGCTGGCCAGGGCGAAGGGAGCCGACTTCCTGCAGTTGTTCAGGCCGGGTGGGGGCGAGCCGTCCTTGTCATGGGTATCGGTGCCACCGTTGCGGTTCTCAGTGACCGAGCAAAGCGCGGAAGTGCAATCAAGAAGTTTGGCCCTTCTTTTGGTGCCGGCTGGGTTGCCAATGGGCTTGCATACGGCATTCGCGAAATGATGGCCGCGAACTACGCTGCGCCAGGGGGTCAACTGTTAAGCCAGGGATCAGGCTCTGGTCGTGAACGGATTACCGTTGCAGATGTGCGTAACAACCCGGCTCACATCGCAAGCCATAGCGCTGCGGATGCAATGGCCGGACTTTACGCTGGAAATATTAACAACATTATTTAACTCAGAGCGGTGGAAAACACAGACACCACCGCAACAAGGATAGAAAAAAATGCCTATGCAGCCCCTTAGTGCGCCTCCAGTTCGCGTACAAAGTTTCCCGATTTACGACACGCATCGACTTACAGGTGCCACCCTAACCGCTTCGACTCTGATCTTTTTTCAGAACGGGCTTGGCTCACTTTCCGATGGTTTTACGACCGCACCGGGTAAGACGGTTTGCGAAAGTAATCTTTCTGGCCGAGGTCTTCCCAATGGGCAGGCATATCGGGTAGACCGAATCAGTGTCTTTGCTCGCGTTGCAGATCAGGCCGCATCAGCCGCCGCAATGGACGGCGCAAAGCAGCTTTGCGACATCTCCAACATCTTGCGAAACTCGGCACTCCAGTACCAGGCCGGCGCCGAGCTTGTAACATACGGCCCAGCCGAGTTTTTCCCCGGTGGTGGTGGTGTTGTTGCGGCATCGGCCCCCGCTGGTGGTGCTCTGGCTGAATTCGGTCAGGTTTCGCCTGTTAATGGTGCTCAATCGCACGAAGCAATCTGGCGTCTTAGCGAAAAGCTTATCCTTCGGGATGGCCAGTCGTTCTTCTTCAATCTAAAGCAGGTTAGAGATATTACGACACAGGACGCCGCCGCAAAGTATGATTTGACGATCTGTCTCTGGGGTGTTTCCTTCCAGGAAGTTCAGGGATAATTCGGGCGACCTGGTGCGCCGTCCGCTTCGACGCACCAGGTATTTTTCTGCGTACTTTAAACGGTTCGTAGTTACTGTGGATCGGGTTTCTTGCTTGCAGGTGGGGCCCGATCCGCTTCTTTTAGGGCCATTTTTTGGTTCCTGGATCCTGTGAATCGGGGTCGTGTTTAGCTTGGGGCCCCGATTCACTTCTTCTATTTTGAAAACAAAGGCTGATCAAAATGGCTGGATATCCAATTTACTATCTCTGTGAGTTCACCTCACTGGCGACCGCTTCAAACCAAACCAAAAACATTACTTTTAATGATCCCGGTTTAATAAAAGGCGTCACATTCAGCGCAATTTCAGTTGCAGGTACAAAGCTTGAGCGCGCAGCGTTCTTTGTTAATGTTCAACGACAGAATCAGCGCGGACTAACCACGGGGGATGTCAGCGCCGACGCATGGCTCGGCACTGGTGAGCGACCGTATTCGCTCGCAGGCCAGTTGGGGCAATACAGAATCGAGCGAAACGATTCGCTCCAGGTGACTGTGACTAACCGAAGCGGCACCAACGCCACATATGCCCAGGTCGTTTTTATTCTGCACGCGGATTGATACAAGAAATAGGAGCTAGAACCATGGAACATACTGGATATGTTGCACCAGGTCGGCCCCCGAAGTATCCCGTCGAATGGGCAGTGGTAGCGCCACTAGACCAGATTCGTGTAACTTCTACCGACTCAGAGAACCCGAATCGACTTGTTGAAGTTGATACGCGCGGTTGGGATAAGTTCGGAGTAAGGGTCCAGGCATCTGGATTAGATGCGGGCGACACCGTTGTGGTAACCCTTACAAGTCCCGAAGGCGCAGCCTACACGTCAATTTCCATGACCGCGCCAGGCACAGCCCCGGATCAATCCGTGGCAGGTATAAGTGCAGCGCCGATTGAAATTCAGAGCGCAAAAATATTCGTCTCCGCATATTACACAACGGCCATCGGGACCGCGTTTGTGGACGTCGCGATAGTTGGTTATCTAAAGGGCGGAAGCTATGGATGATGCCAACCAGGTGGCCAAGTACGACAGCGCATCTCATTTCTACGGAATTGGATCCCTGCTTCTGGCTGGTCTAGGCGTGCCTGCTATTCTTCATTTAGCAAACAAACAAACCCTGTCCGACACAGATCGCTGGGTTATGCGAGGCGTTGCGCTCAGTGCTGCAATTGTTATTGCTCCGCTAGGCTATATGTATCTCCAGGGACTAAGGAAAACTTGAATCAAAATGCACGATATATTTTCTTGGGTTTGGCGGCAGTTGGGATCCTTTTCTTTTTTTTTAGGAAGCCTAAAGAAATCGAAAGCTCCGGTGAGCTAACAAACCGAGAGATCGAATCTCTAGCGCGAATGCTATATGCAGAAACGTCATTTATTCACGATGAGCTAGAGTCAAGTGCTGTCATAAACGTAGCGCTCAATCGAGCAGCCCACAGCGGCGTGTCAGTTGAATCAGTGGTGCGTCCACCAGGTCAGCCACTTCTGTGGAATAGTTCACCTATCTATGCAGAACGCTATGAGCAGGCAACAAGATCACCAAATTGGGATTATGGGCTACGCCTGGTCGAGCGCGTTGCGTCCGGGGTCGTTGTGAATCCAATTGGACAAAATAGGCGCAACTTTGTTCACCCCGCAGGGATGCCTAATTGTGAAAACGGTAGTTGCGAGCATCGACGCGGGCGATATATGTGCGTGGATGGCCGATGCCTGCCAGTGTGGATCGTTGCACAGCGCAATGGAGGCCAGGCGCGCACAGAACCCGTTAATGTTGGGAGAGTGCTGGTAGCATGACAAAAGGCAATTTAAATGCGACCGCCACACTATGGGCGATGGGTGGTAGCTGGGTCGTCGGATTTGCGCTTGCGCTCTGTTTAGCGTCATGCGGCGGTAGCGGAGATCGACTCACCATAGATAAAACGCTTCCAATCATGCTTCAATGCATCGACGAGGCTCCAAATTTGAAAGGTGATCGCCGTGAAACTGCTATCTATTATTCTAGATGTGTGCTTCGCGTTATGGAATCTGCTAAAGCGAACAAAGACGCTGGACTCCTCGGAGGAATCCGAAAGCTCAGAGACGGAGGATCAGACTGATGGGGGCGATTAATCCAAATAACCTTCGAATGTTTCCGTTCGGGGGCACTGTTACAACGTCTACACAGTATGTAGGGCCCGCAGACTCGCCGTTTCTATCTGGAAAAACGATTTCGGAAATACCTGGAATGTCGAGAAACTCGCTCGTGGTATCGTGGGAGATTCGCAACAATGAGGCATCAGGCGGAAACAATCTTCTGGTTCGGTTTGGACCAAAAACCGGACTGTTTACACCAGGTGCGGGCAATGTTCTTGATAACTACTTCACGCTACAACCAGGTGTAGCTTATTCGTTTAATGCGTGGCCCCAGGAAGAGCAGGTTAACGACAACGTAGGTGGATCTGACTATTCTTTGCTCCTGGTCGAAGCCAGTGCAACCACAGCAGCGTATACAGGGATCGTGACTGTATACGATCCAGCCGACGCATAGGGTTTTCTAATGCCGTTTATAAGCGGGGGTGATTCAGGCGGGGGAGGTGGCGGTTCGGGTACCGTTACGTCTATCACGCTGCGAGATGAAAATTCGGTTTCAACCAGCGCGATCACTACAACGGGTTTCTTTCAGCTCGATGCGGGCCCCGGTATTTCAACGGCGGCGTCTGGTTACACGCTAACAATTTCTGGCGGGCCGTTAGCTATTGCGACAAAAACGGCAAACTATTTAGTTGCTACATCCGACGATTTTTTAGTTTCTGATATTGCTACAGCGGGCGCAGATATCACAATGACACTCCCAAGCGCAGCAAGCTCAACTGGCCAGAAGTGGACTTTTATTGATGATGGTGGGGCGGGTTCATTCAATACGATCATAGCGTCTTCTGACCTAGTGAATGGGAACTCTACATACCCTCTTATTGGTGCGCGAGCATCTGTTAGCGTAGTGTCTACTGGCACGACGTTTTTAGTATTTTAAACGCCTATACAGGCAAAACATTATTAGCGACGGTAAGTAACCGTCCCAGAAAGGATCGAGAAAATGGCATACGGAATAGCCCCAGATTTAGTAGTTTTGGGCGGAGGTCTTTGCAGCCCGGACGGGCGTGAAAAGTTGCAACTAGCCGATGGAAGCACTGGTGACGTCACATATCCCGACGCCGGTTTTCTAAAGTTCAGTGGCGGAGGACAAATTAAAGTTCAGCCAGGCGGCAATTTGTGCGTTAACTCTTCAGGCGTCCAGGCGCTCAAGGTGGATGGCAGCGGAAATACTGAGGTCGTATTAGATCTTACAGTAACTGGTAACAACATCAGCGGCACCGGCGGCGTTTGTCTCACATTTGATGGCCTCAATGGTGTCACCACTGGTGACTATCTAACGACGGGCGGAAAGCTCACAGTTAACGCAGCCAGCGACGTTTCATTTGCCGGCGTAGATTACACTTGGCCAGGTGCTGATGGTTCAAGCGGTCAGATTTTAAGTACTAACGGATCGGGCGCACTCTCATGGGCTACTGATGCCGCAGGCGGAGCGCGGTTTGAGGTAGATACTACGGTTCGCACGGCTAGCGGGAACGTCACAGCTTCCGACGCTGGAAAGACCATTTTAATTGATTCGTCGAGTGCACCAGTCGTTTTAACGCTCGCCGCCGCAACTGGATTCACTAACGGTGACATAATCGTTATTAAAAACGTTGGCGCTACTACCACATCAATTCAGCTTACGAACAGCGGAAGTGACAAAGTTGATGGTGCTGCGGCGTCAGCATTGCCAGTCATTACAACAAAAGATGGTAGCATTCAGCTAGTGTGCGATGCCGCTGCTAACTATTACATTTTCTAATGGCGTATAAATCCCCAGCGGAGCGATACACGTACAATGATCGCGGTTATTTTACCGTGTCTGTATCGTCCACGAGTTTCATCGGCCCTTCGGGTATCGGTCAATGGGTATACTCAAGCTCCGCTGGGACGCCCGGATCACTACAAACTGATCTAAGAAATTACACCAGAATGACAGTGCCGGGTGATGGCACCCTTGATAGTGTGACATTTTCGGCTTCATTCAATGGCACCTGGTCGGCATCTAGCCCAAACAACCTACTAATCCAGGTCTACCGCTACGCGGCAAGCGATATCGCAAGCGCCGCGTGGGATTCTACGATCACACCAACAAAAATTGCCGAAGTGAGCGTCTCAGAATCTTTCCAGGATAAAGTTTACTGTGACACCACAACGATAACGGCCGGTAACTCAGTGACTAAGGGCGACCAGCTTGCGTGGTATTTAAACGCATCTAACGCAAGCGACCCAATAACGGCAAACGCGTACTTCAATATCGCGCTTAACTTCGCGCAGGATTAACAAAATGAACACAACGAATCAAAGCTGTGATTGTCAACACATGATGCCAGTAATGGGCATGGGTATGCGACCGGTAGGCCAGATGAATCCGGCTAGGCCAATGGCAGGGCTCGCGATTGCAGCACTCGCCATCGGCGCAGGCTACGCAGGTTTAAGGTATGGGGCCAAACTGCCACACAAAAAAGCAGTAAGCGCGATTGCCTGGTATGGAATTCCTGCTTCTATCGTTGCGCGAATCGGTGCAAACGCATTGTCCAGTCCTGAGTAAATGGCCCGCGCATATATAACCAGGTTAAGAAACGGAACATGCGAAAAGATTTCGTGCGACGGTGACGTTTGTCAAACTGAGCCGGTACGATGCCCACCTGGTTGCATTCAGTTCGGCAGGTGCCCCGCACAAAACAGTAGTAATGTTTTGCTAATTGGGGCAGCCATAATCGGCGCGCTTTTTTTGTTAAGACGATGAACCGAACAGAGTTTTTAGAAATACCGGTGATAAATGCAGTGGGTGTCAATCAGACACTTGGGGAAGCAATCGGTTTTGGTACCGCGCGCGCGCCACAGTATTTAATTATTATTCAAGGCTATGCATGGTGCCCATCGTGCAAAAACGCACCCGCACGATTCGCTAGTGAAATTTCAGAGCTAGACGTTTTCGACCAGGGCGCCAGCGTTCAAATTTTGTACTACAGCCAAAGAGATCGAGAAGACCAGGCCGCCAGGCTAGACCCACAAACCGAAAACCTTATACAGCGAAATGCAACTCTCGTGTTTTCTTCAGATATTCAGCAGGCAGGAATAACGAATCTGCAATCTGTTTTGGGTTATGAAGGTAACTTCATTCCAAGATCTAGCCTTGTTGACTTAGGTCAAGCCTCTACACCTAACGCGAGTATTTTAACCAGCGATCCAGGTATTCCTTATCCCGAAGCAATCACCAGGCTAGAGGGTTCTGGAACAGTAGAGCAGCGCGCATCGATTTTTGCAGCCGTGTCAGGCGATAGGCAAAGCCCAGAGCCAATACCTCTGACAGCGATCGACCAGGCCGAACGCGTAATCCAAAATCTGATGGAGTCAATCAGTACGGGTCAGATGAATTGCGAAGACTTCAAAGATCAAAGGTTCAGAGCTCGATTCTTTAATGAAGTCTATTTAGGCAGAGGCACAAAACCGGATCTGCAAAACCAAATAGACAGTATTGACGCCATCGAAGCGACCGAAGAGTTTAAAAGAAAAGTAAAAAGCCTGGTTTCGATGCTTGGCTCTGGATCGCTACAAATGGGATCGACGCCCACGGATCTAATCGTGCGAGGCGATGATCCTGCGGACTGGCGGTTTAGGTTTCCTCCCATACTCGGATTGTCTCCAGATGCCGCCGATGATGTAAACCGAGAAATTATTAATAATGATCTACCCGGAGATTTTTTTGAGGCGTGGCCGCGAAACGAGCCATCGGACGCAGAATATAAAGCGCAAGTATTAACAGCATTCCAAAGCTATTGGGAGCGAATCGCTGATGTGATGCTGAACCCGACACAAAGAAGACGCCTACCGGCAGAAGCAAGAGTCTGCGCGGGGGAAAGTCTCGATCCCCCCGCAGTGGATTTTCCCACTGTGCCCACCAGGTCGAATGGTGCCATCCTTTTCATTGCTGGCGCGACTATCGCCGCATATTTTATTTACAAAAAATAATAACCAGCCTTTCCGAATTCGCACATTTAGTCTATCTTGCATCAGTCCACTTTCGGACTAATCAAGAGGTACAAAATGGAAATTGAAAAAGACCCAATTGGGCGCCCCGTGTTTTATGTGCAAACAAGGATGGCAGCCGCTGGGAAAGATATTGAAGATCTTCTATGTTGCGCGTTCGAGGGCGGATCCAATTCTTGGTATTGCAGGCTTGATATCTATGCCCCACCAGTCGGATATAATTTGCAAGACTGGAAATTATTTTTAGAGAAACATGATCTGGCTTTCCATCTGTCAACACCCGTGTTCGGGGGAAAGCTGGAACTTTATACTCAAGAGGATGACGAGAGATTTGTTCTCGACTGTGATTCGCTTGAAAGGGGTTTAAACATTCTTGCCCGAGATTATCCATGGCACTGGAAAAGCTTCATGGATGACGCATTCGACGCAGACACCGGCGATGCCTTTCTTCAGTGCTGTTTGTTTGGGAGCATTGTCTACGGATGATCGCCTGGTCGTGATTAGTATCACGACCCCGAGTAAATACATTGGCGAGTGAAACGAGCCAATCAGCAAGAGGCAAAAATGGAAGAATTTATCGACGATAAAGACGATCGCGGAACCCCGCAGGATATCTTTGATGCGCTCCATGCGCGTTTTCAATTCACGCTAGACGCCGCAGCAGCCGAACATAATGCAAAACTCTGGAAGTACTTTGACCAGGAAACAGACGGACTGCGCCAAAGCTGGAAAGGCGAGCGAGTCTGGTGCAAGCCGCCATACTCCGACCTGGGCGCATGGGTAGCAAAAGCAGCAGAGCAAGAAGCCGATTTGTGCGTAATGCTTATCCCAGCAAACCGGACCGATCAGAAATGGTGGCACCGTTACATTGAGAGCCAGCGCGGGAATGGCACGATTTGGGTTGAGTTTCTTGAGGGCCGGATCCGGTTTCGGTTCCCGCCTGGTGACCCACGGCGTGACCAGGTGGGCAACTCACCACCGTTTGGAAGTTGTCTTGTAGTCTTTCTAGGCGGCGAGTCAATTTTGCCAGCCCATCGGCAACGGTCTTTGTTATGAATGAAGAACTCACAGTTTTATCGCTTGGTGGCGGCGTCAATTCAACGGCGCTCCTGGTCGGCCTCATTGAAAAAAATAGAGCGCCGGACTTGATTTTGTTTGCCGATACAGGCGCGGAGCACAACCGAACCTATATCCATCTAAACGAACTAGATGACTGGCTTTCGAGAAAAGGCAGAGATCCAATCGTTAGGGTAAATAATGCAGCAAGAGAAGGCTTCGTTCATAAATCGCTCGAAGATGAGTGCCTCAACAATAAAACCCTTCCTTCTCTGGCCTTCGGATTCAAGGGGTGCTCAGTAAAATGGAAACGCCAACCAATGGACCGTTTTGTAAAAATGTGGAAACCAGCGATCAAAAAATGGAAATCGGGCGGACGGGTTACCCGATTGATTGGAATTGATGCTGGTGAACGACACCGGGGCAAGATTCCCGATGATAAAAAATACGTCTATCAGTTCCCACTAATTGAATGGAATTGGGGCAGAGCGGAATGCGTGGAGGCAATCAGAAACGCCGGAATTCAAGTGCCAGGAAAATCGGCATGTTGGTTTTGTCCCGCATCGAAAAAAGCTGAAATCATCGATCTTGCAAACAATCACCCCGATCTTTTTGAACGTGCTGTCGCTATGGAGCAAAACGCAAAAGAGGATTTAAAAACCGTCAAAGGTCTAGCCCGAAACTATTCTTGGCAAGAAATTGTTGAGGCCGACAGACAGCAACTAAAGATGCCGTTTTTTACAAATTTGCAGGAACCGTGCATGTGTTTTGACGGGGACGATTAGGATGCAAAAACAACAGTTTGGTAAGGCCGTTCGCCAAGTTCGTAAACAGCGAGGTATGAAGCAAAAAGAACTAGCGCAAAAACTAGATATCACTACGGCTGCAATGTCCAGGATCGAAACTGGAGAGGTTCACATTTCATTGACCCGAATGTTAAACATTGTTGATTCATTGGGTTTCGATACTTACACCGTAAGCAAAATCAGGGGGGCCATCGCACATATCAATTTTCAAGAAAAGGCGTCCGGATGTCGGGCGTGCTTTGTCAAAACTGGGGGCGTATGGCCACCATATTACGAAAACGAAATCTGTTTCGAGGAGCAAACAAATGAGTAATGAAAAAGACAGCAGAGGCGTGGTTCATACCGCAAGCGGGCGCGGTCCCAACGCCTACCAGGTCAGCAATGAAGACTTTGCCGCAATGGAGAAACTTGTCGCAGACTGGTGCGAAGAAAGCGGATATGTGCCAGACGAACCAGGAGATAATGTCAGACTGGCATTTGATCCCGATCAGCCGGAAAACCTAGATTTAGGCGTTTTTATCCAGGTCGGGAACACACACAAGGGACACCGGGCGTACGGAATCTGGGAGCTTCTTGATCCCAAAAGTCTTTCAGATGATGACGATAGAAAACATCTTCGAATGGGAGAACGCCGATCATACATTCCACCCGGACAAAATAGGCTCTTTTATGGGAATGGCGATCACTTGATCGAGTACTGGAAGAAACACCAGGCGGGGTGGTTTAGTCAAACGCAGTAAATAAGAGGAAAAAACAAAACCCTCTAGCGTGCATCTCATTTTGGGGTTGAGGCATGCTAGAGGGCTTCGCAAGAGGTGAGGGCAGTATACGCGAATTTGGTTTTTTAAAAAGATGTTTTCGAAGGTTTATTGTCAACAGAATTAACACCCCATAAAAAGCAAGAGGTACAAAATGCTTACAATGTCGATTGTTACAATACTTGAACAGATCATGACTATGAAAGGGATCAGCTTGGATGATTTGTCAGAAAAGTCATGCGTTTCGAGGATCCGTGTCCAACAAATTTTTAGAGGTTCCCCGGTTGATTTAACTGTGATGGAACTCCAATTTTTTATCACGGCGCTAGATTTTACAAAGCAAGATCTTGAGTTGGCAAAGGGGGCTCTTCCGGCATGGTTGTTTAAGATTTTCACCCTTACACATTTCAGAAAACTTAAAAACGCAGCGTCTGAAGTCTCAAGGATGGCTAACACGTTTACGTGGGATAATGACAATGACTGAGCTATTAAAATCAAGGCTTGGTTATCCATGGGTTTACCTAACAGAGCACGATCAGTTTAGCGGTGAACTCGAAACGGGACATCTGGAACTTCTTAGAGTTGAACCTGGTGAGCTTGACTCAAAAACTGAGCACAAACTCAAAAGGTTGCAATCCGCCTTCGACCAGGCCCGGCTCGGAAATGGTGGGATTATTCCAGCTCATGTAAAAACGAGCGATATGGTGCGCCTGGTTAATGAAGAGTCAAATGATCATTATTCAGCAAGGCTAGAAAGGAAGTCACGCAAGGGGGTTGCTCCAATTGCAGCAGGAATTGACACGCTTTATTTATCAGTTGACGTACAGTTTTCGCAGCCAGTGCTAGAAATGTTGGAAGTCCTTAAAGAGCAATCGCAGGAAAAACGGGTTCGTCCTATTGTCCAGGTCGGGGGGCATCGCTTAGAGGTCCAGCCATATGGTGCGAAGCCGTTTTGGAGATATGTGTTAAAGGGTTCAACCTTCAACATAAAAATTAGGCGAGATTATAAATCAGGATCAGCTTCCGCTTATATCGAGATTCGCAGTCAATGGCTCTGGCGAAATGGAGCCGACCAGGTCGTGGCAGATTTGACAAAGCTGCTTGACGGGTGGCGCGTTCCGGATTCACCTCTGACATATACGGTCAGTAGGTTGGATTTATGTGTTGACGTGCAAGGTTTCGTTCCATGTCTCCAGGAATATCTTTCTGGTGCGTTTGTAACGAGATCACGATCACACACGGCATATATGAAAAATGATCCTTTGGTGTGGTCGGATGAACACCACGATAAGTCGAACGCGATACATTTTTCGGGTGGTAGACTACAGGGCCTCAGTTTTGGCAAAGGGGCAATTTCTTGCCGCATCTATGACAAGCAGGCAGAAATCAAAAAATCAAAAAAAGACTGGTTGAAATCGATTTGGACCGCATGTGGATGGGATGAAACGAAACGAGTCTTTCGGGTTGAGTTTCAGTTGAGAGCGGAAGGTTTAAAGTGCTGGCTGTCTGAATCTGGAGGAGATTTTAAAAAGGGTAAAACGTGGCCAGAGATCAGGCGTGCGATTGATGGGATTTGGTCATATTTAACCGGCAGAGTTGGAAAGGGATGGCTAAGTTTGAAAAAGCCGTCTAGTGATTCAAACCGAACGCGATGGCCAGTCAGCCAGGCATGGGGTCGTATTGCATCATTGAAATGGGGGGGGGCAACTAAGCGCGCACGGGTTGTTCGTGTACCTGAAGCTCGATTTATTCCTACTCCAAATTGGGTTTCCGACTTGAGGGCGGGGCACCAGGTAGAAAAGCAGCCGCAGGCGCGCGCCTCTATTGGCAGCGCGATCGCAAGAATAGTCACGCAAGACGATGTGCGAAAACAGTGTGACAAGCCAACTAGGGATTTGTGGGACGGCACAGTATTTAAAGCAAGCGAAGCATGTTTATCGCCTTACCTGGTCGAAGCAGAGCAAAGGGCAGAAATGCTGTCCCACCAGGCGGTGGGGGTCGGAATTGCTATGGCGGCAAATTTAGATGAAGCCACAGGAGCGTTTGATCCGTTGACTGAGGATGGGGCCGTCGAAAGGGTTCTCATATCGATGCGCTCGGCATTGCGTTCAAAGGGCGGAATCAAAGATCGTTTAATTTTATCAAAAGATCGAAGCGTCTTCAGGCAGGCATTTGAACAGAATCTTAGGAGTCTAACGGGGTGAACAATTTAAAACATATACGTCAAGCAAGGATCAGAGGGAGTAGGCAGTTTGTCGATGTGCTCTACATCGCCGAATCAAAATCCAGAGCACACGTAGAATATTCGGTTTACACCGGCAGACATACTGAAAAAATTGCAAGATGGGTAGATTTAAACGAGTTGATTTTCGAGATCCCCGAGCCAGTTTGCTTGGTTCCTAATCGCGCAAAGTCAAAGTCAATTCCTAAAAATATTATGATTGAACGACTTCAGGAAATAATAACTGAGCTAGAAAGATAGCATTGCATGACCAGGTGATTAGGTTTATGTGGTCGACCAGGTGGTAGACCAGTCAAGATAAACAGCAAATGAGGAGCAGGATAAATGGAAGAGCATGTGCACAGCGCGCCAGAATTATGGCGAAAACATCGACCAGAAGCACCCACAAGGCCAATAACACACGCCTATATTTGGATTGACGGACAAAAGGCAGGCCGCATCGATGAACCAGATATCGATCATCTTGATGAAGATTTGTTGAGGGCAGAGTTTCCTTATCTCAATAAGGGACGCCATGAAGTTATGATCGACTTTCGATCGACGGTAGGGCGCGGCGCATTAGGTCAAATTAGGATTACGGTCGAAAACGGTTTTGAGGCAGAGCCAGCCCAGGCAGAAGATTCAGGACCGCCTTCAGAGCTGGTGTCTCTATGCATTCGTTTGATGGGGCAAAATGAAAAGCTCCAAAAGAATTTGCTCGAAGCGACGAATCATCATTCTTCGGCTCAAATGGATTCACACGAACGACTAATCCAATTTATGACGATGAGCATGGAGCGCGACCGAGAACGACATAATGCATGGATGGAAAAAGAAGCTTCCATGCGCCAGCATATTTCAGAGCGTGACGATGCAAGAATGGCCACACACAGCGGCGAGCAAAAAGAGTTGCTGTCAATGTTGATCTCTATGGCTAACAACGGCGGCAAGGGAGAGGCGGCGCCTAATCCATTGATGGAGTACGCCCAAAACAAAATGATGGAAGGCATGATGGGCCAGGTGGATGGAATGCTAGAAAAGGCGACGTCTCAACAAGGTGGGATGGAGGGCCTCCTTTCGGCGGTTGGTCCGCTACTGGCACAGAAGTTTGCAGAGCAGCCACCAGTTCAACAGCAAGCGCCAATTCCAGCGGGTGAGCAATGAACAGTATTGAAGAGCTCTTGGCAGAGATGCCCGACACAGCCCCGATGAAGCTGGCAATCGTAAATGTTAAAACAGCAATGATCGTTTCTCGGGTTTTGCTAAAAGACGTTCAGAACATGCGAGCAACAAACGACGAAGTTCTTAAGCTCACCAACATGCTCCTAGAGCAAGAGTCTTATTTCACAGAGCTGTTCGAGGATAACGCTAATGCCGACGATTGATGAAGTAATGGGATCGCATATGAAGGCGGCAAGAAAAGCCAGATCGTTAACGCTGCAAGAGTTATCGTTAGCCGTGCGCCCAGGTGTGCAATTTAATCACAGCAAAATTTCAAAACTCGAGCGCGGCAAAATGATCTGGACTGTTAAAGATCTTTTGATATTGCTCGAAGCGTTAGGCATGGAACGGGCAGTTGTATCTGTAGACTCACTACCAGGAGTCGTTATCAATGAAGGTTAACAATATTTGCAATCAAGATTTGATAATCCAGATCGATGAGCTGTACCGAAAGTACCATACCTACTGGATCGAACTTCACACTGAAGAAGGGGTGAGACCGCTGTCACAGTCTGAGATTGATTGGCAGATCTCCACAATGACAACAGAGGATGAGTTGCATATCAAAGTTCCATGTGATGAAGTCATTGAATATAATGATCACACATACACAGGGCCATGCATGATCGTTTACAGGGTTTTTGATTCTCACTAACTGCTCCTCGCGGTAGGTGAAGCTCGACCATCTAACGATGGTCGGGCTATTTTTTTGCTTGCTTCTGTGCAATTCTCCACGCATGCGCGTACAAACGAATCTCATTGATAAATGGACTCTAGTCCACGCAGGTAGCGGATACGCTTTTGCAAAGGCCGGTATCAGTGAACCGACATCGGTTGCTCTTGCGTTACTCTACGAAATTGTAGAACAGCCATTTCTGTCTAGTGACACCGGACGGAATTTCTTTAATGCATCTGGACCAGAGGCTTTCGGAAACCAGGCGGTCGACGTTTTGGTATTCTGGCTTGCATATCGATTAGGGCGAAAATGAACAATTTACAAATTGTACCTTTTACTTGGAAGACCCAAGAGGACCGAGACCAGGCCCTACGCGCGCTGGTCCACAAATACGCACACCAGCCCCAAACAAGAATGCGCGCCCTGGAAATTTTGCGAGACTGCAAAGCGCCAGAGCGAAACCCGATTGCTGCTGCTACATGCTTGTTAAGTTTCGTTCGAAACAATTATCCATATCGAATGGAAGCAGGCGAGCAAATTGTTTTGCCAAATGTTCTGCTTCAAAATCCAGGGATCGGCGGTGACTGCGACGATCTTTCAATTCTGCTTGCTTCCCTGCTTGCTTCAATGGCTTGGACTGTCCGACTTAATTATTGGAGGCAGCCAGGTGGAGTGATCGAGCATGTATCCGTAGCTATTGAAGACAACGGGAAATGGATTAATCTAGATCCAATTACAGACAACGCGCCTGGTTGGGTGCCGGCTGGATATCAAGAGATCCCTGGTAAGACTGTGCCAACGGGCGGAACCGCACATACCGGGGCGATTGAAGTATGCAAAAAATCAATTTGGCCTTTCATTTTCGGATCAGTTATCGGGGCATTTATTGTCTGTAAGGTTTTTAAGTGAGTTCACACATTCCAAATATAATTGGACCGATCCCCGCTGATCTCCTGGTGCCCGACGATATTTCAGCCGGTGATAGACAAAGGAAAGACTGCACAGATTTATATCGTGCCTATGTCCACTTCACTGAGGAGGGGGACCAGGCGCGGGCCGAAGCAGCTTTGCGTGCTTTAAACGCTCGAAACTGTCTTCCGTGTCCTCCCGTCCAGGAGTGCCCACCAGTTACCCAGTGTCCACCACAGCAAGACTGCCCAAAACCGGGATCATCGCTTTGGTGGATCATCGCCGTTTTAGTAGGCGCAACCATTCTTTTAGCAGAACCAGACACAGGAAAATAAAAATGGCAAATCATGATCACCCCACATTCCGCGACTACTGGACGGAAATCCAAAACCAAGCACAGTACTTTTCAGACAATGATCCTGACGGTGAAGGTTGGATCGCTGAGGGATACGACGAAGACGATCTATATGGGGCGATGATGGAGGTTTTGGACAGTCATCAATTCGTGATCTACAACGCAAAGGCTCTAAGAGTATTGGAGCACAGCGAAAGCGATCATGCATATCATGATGAATTCGGTGAACTTCCAAAGGGTGAAACAGTGCGCGAAATAGCACCACCAATGGCTTTGTATGCAATGCTGGAAGATATCCAGAATCACTCTGATTTTGTTGGGGCTTGATCATGAATGCCGAACAGATCATCGCTCAGTTAGCAGCAATGGCAGTTCCCGCAAGGGATAGCGCGCCTGGTGCCTGGTGCGAGGGGTGCCCTAATGAACTTGCAGCAGCAAGGCAGTACAATATCGATATGTCTAATTTCTTTGAGTACTGCGCGCAGAATGGGCCAATTGCAGCACTGAGTATCGATCAGCAAAATGCAGTAGTGCTGGCAGCAATCCGAACGCAAATCAAAGCCACCGACGCAGGACTTTATAACGGAAAAATAGATGGGAAGATCGGCCCAAATACTATTGACGCAATGACCCAGTTAAATGGTGAAACCGCGCTAAATGAAACCATCTTGCTTAACCGTTTTAATCCGGGGATGCCATGTCAGCCAGCGAGGGATCTTGACGTCGCCGCGCCCCAGCAGCCCGTTTCGAATAAGGCCGCGGGCGCGTTTGCTCTGATTGCTTTAGCAGCAGGCGCATATTTTCTTCTGAGGTCTTGAAATGACACCCAATCTCGATACTGAAGACGGACGTTTTGAAGGCTATTGCCTCGCTCAACATCTAGCATTCGTAGCCAATAAAACTGCAAACGATGCAATTGCGGCGATGCGTGGGGCAACCGACCAGGCGCGCGTAGTGCTCGAAGAGTATCTGACAACCTCACAGATTAATCGACAAACATATAATGAGGTTTCGCGCCTTATTCTCGAAGAAGCAAACAGGCAAGATGATGCTTGGGTTCGTGATGGATCAGTCTGCCAACCGGCGCCCGACAACCTTCGCGCAAATCGCTTAAATGGCCTAAGCACAACGGGTCTGATCCAAATTCCCTCGCTAGTAATATGGGTTTTAGTCGGTACGGTTATAACCGCAATTACGATCGGTATAGCGGGCAACGCCATAACCCAGGCCACCCAGGGGCAATATTTAGCCTTCGAAGAGTCAAAACAGCTAGCAATTAGAGCTTTTCAAAAATGCAGACAAGACAATCCAGGGGACACCAGAGGATGCAAACCAATTATTGAAGCGATTGGTAAGAGACCAGGATCCAATATTGCCCTAATTGTTACCGCGCTTGCTGCGGCGGGAATTGCGTTTCTTTATTATCGATCATGACTCTGCCCGTCAAACTGCCACCAAACGTCTTGATCTCACTAAAGCGAGGTCTTGAACTATACGAAGGCGGTTTTGCGGGAAAGGGGCTAATGGCGTCCACTGTTAATTCTGCTAAACGCGGTATCCAAACCGGATACTGGCCCCAAGAAAAAATAAAAAAAGCCGCAGCCTGGTTTTCACGCCACGAGAAAAACAAGCGTGATAAGCGCATCGGCGGTTCGCCTTCAAA